>RCNH01000444.1_pt1 | contig 31445 bp, 30 predicted proteins | sample 2041161 | NCBI WGS metagenome assembly RCNH01 (sample SAMN09708215, study PRJNA481090) | Feces metagenome, whole genome shotgun sequencing project. | biome: feces | host: Leptonychotes weddellii | place: Antarctica: Sion Island | collected 2010-03-01 | reverse complement strand
CGGACTCTGGTAACATCTGCTCCGCAGCGGCGAAGAAAAGCTGCAGCTTCAAAAGTACGGACACCAGTTTTAGCAGTAAAATTATTTGTATCAATAATAATACCTGAATAAATAGCATCTGCTTCAATATTATATATTTTAATATCATCTGAAAAATACTGCAGTATTTCTGCAACCATTTCACAGGAAGACGATGCATAAGGCTCAATGTAAGACAGCACGGCATTTTGAATCACTTCACTTCCCTGTCTGTGATGATCTAACACCACAATGGTTTTTGTCTTATGTAAAAGTTCTTCACACTCTGTATAGCTCGGCTTATTAGTATCCACAACAACAACAACTGTATTATTATCTACAATTTCCCTTGCCTCATCATTGTCCACAAACATATCTTCATCATAATCCAGATTGTTTCTGAAATTTTCAATAATCGGGCGCACCGACATTGTTGGATTATTCACAACAATATGAGCCTTCTTATTCAGGGACTTAGCAGCCCTATAAATACCAATAGCTGCTCCAATGGAATCCACATCAGAAATCTTGTGTCCCATAACTACGACTTTGTCCTTACTTATCATAAATTCACGCAAAGCATGAGCTTTTACCCTTGCCTTTACGCGGGTATTCTTACCTGCATGCTGAGACTTTCCGCCAAAGTAAATCATCTGGTCTTTATCTTTAATAACTACCTGATCGCCGCCACGGCCTAACGCTAAATCAATAGCAATACGGGAATATTCATAGTTCTGAGCATAAGTCGGCGCATTGATACCAATACCAATACTGATGGTAACTGCCATATCATTTCCGATATTTACAGTCTTTACATCCTCTAAAATATTAAAACGTTTCTTCTTTAATTCTTCCAGAGAATTCTGGCGCATTACAAGAATAAACTTGTCTTTTTCCAGTTTCTTAATCAGTCCGTCTACATCATTAAAATACTTATTCAGTTTTCTTTCAATCAATGCCACTAAAAGAGAACGGCGGACTTCCTCAACACTATTTAATGCTTCCTCATAATTATCCAGATATAAAAGACCGGTAACCAGCTTTTCATCTTCTTTCTGTCTTATATACCGATTCAATTCTGTTTCATCAAATAAATAGCAGGCAACTAAATCATTCTGCTGCGCCAACTCTACCAAACCGGACTCTTTCAAAAGCTTATCCATAGAAATCACACGCATAATCGCTTTGTAATCTCTTTTTTCATATTGAATGGTCACTTCTGTGTCCTCTTCTTTCGGAAGTTTATCCTTTGAAATTTCCGGAAAAAGAGTTGTAATGGATTTGCGATATTTTTTACTTTTCCCTGTAAGTTTAGCAAATTCCTCATTCAGCCACAAAATCTTTCCATTAGAGTCCAATAATACATAAGGTACAATAAATTCATTTAACAAGTTCTTTTGCACCTGTCCATATTGAGTTGCAAAGGAAATCAACTCATTCATAATGCCGGCACGACTATGAAAATATAAAAACACCACAATCAAAATATACAAGGCTACAAAGGCACTTACCAATGTTCCTGCCTTTATGCTTACAGTAAATACAATGATATTCATGATTATGAGCAAAATTCCTAAAATAATCGGGAACTTCATATATACTTTCAACTGTCCCTTCATCTTAATTTTTCCATCCATATCTCCACCTGCCAATACAAAATTAAATAGCAATTAGATTTATTATACCATTGTTTTCCCTTTTGTACAAGCAAAAAGCACACTGCCGAAGCAGTGTGCCAAATATCAATTAGTCCTGAACGTAAGGCATGATTGCCAAATGTCTAGCTTTTTTGATTTCTACTGTTAACGCTCTCTGATGTTTTGCACAGTTTCCTGTAATTCTTCTAGGAAGAATTTTACCTCTTTCAGATACATATCTTTTCAGTTTGTTAGCATCTTTGTAGCTGATTTCGTTATTTTCCTGTCCACAGAATACACAAACTTTTTTTCTTCTGCGTCCGCCTCTTCTCTTCATTGGAGAATCCGGTCTATTACCTTTTTCGTAAGCCATGATTGTTTACCTCCTATCAATATTGCCGCCTGCTATTTAGCTAAATGGCAGCTCTTCGTCAATTCCATCTGGGATATTCATAAATCCATCTGCGGATGCCATACTCGGAGTCGGTGATGGTGCAGGTGCTCCCATAGAAGCTGCCTGTCCTACATGACTGTCACTTACAGATTTACTTTCTGCAAATTCCTGTTCTTCTACAACAACATCTGTTGTATAGACTTTATTTCCGTCTCTGTTTGTATAGCTTCCTGTCTGAATTCTGCCGCTCACTACAATGCGGATACCCTGACGGAAGTATCTCTCTGCAAATTCTGCCTGTCTGCCGAAAGCAACACAACCAATAAAATCAGCAGTTGCCTCTCCGTCTCTTTTAAAACGTCGGTCTACAGCCAGTGTATATCTGGCAATCGCCATTGAATTTTCTCCTGCGGAATATCTCACTTCAGGATCTCTTGTCAAACGTCCCATTAAAATTACTTTATTCATCTAATCACCTCATTATACTTTAATAAATAACTGCCTGTTTCTTTCAAAGCCCAAAGCCTTCAAAACCGGCTTTCGGTGCACCTGATAAATCTGAATTTTAATGAATGTTTGTGCTGTCGAAAGAATTAAGCTTCTTTTTTAACAACTAAATATCTTAATACATTGTCCATAATGCGAATATGTCCTTCAACTTCTGCTGGGCATGCAGCATCTGATTCGAACTGGATGAAGTAGTAATAACCTTCGCGCATTTTCTGGATTTCGTAAGCTAATCTTTTCTTGCCCCATTCTTCAACTTCTGTAACTGTTCCGTTGTAACGAGCAATATAATTTTTTGCTTTTTCCACTACTGCTGCACGAGCTTCATCATCAATCTTTGCATTTACAACTAATGCTAATTCGTATTTGTTCATGCTTATTGTACCTCCTTTTGGTCTTTTGGTCCCCTAATTAGTAAGGAACAAGGATAATAATATATCACGATTTCCAATTCTACCATAAGGATTTCCATTTTTCAAGCTTTTTTTCGTAAATCTCTGGTATTTTTTTCTACCAGCTTTCTGGAAAGCATCACCTGATGTCCGCATCCCATACATTTCAAGCGAAAATCAGCTCCCACTCTTAAAATTTCCCACTCATTGCTTCCGCAGGGATGCTGTTTTTTCAACTTTACAAAATCTCCCACTTCATAATTCAAACTCATTTTTTCTATCACCTCGTTTACTTTATTTGCCCAAACACTTCACCAATTGGCTGATTAATAACAAGCTCTGCCATGTCATCCTGCGGTGTCTTATCACGGTTAATTACAACCAGATGCTTTCCTGCGAAATAATCTACTAAAGAAGCTGCCGGATAAACGGAAAGAGAAGTTCCCCCTATAATCAAGGTGTCTGCCTGAGAAATAGCACGGATAGACTCTTTTAAAACATCCTGGTCTAAAGCCTCCTCATAAAGTACTACATCCGGTTTAATAATACCACCACATTTGCTGCATCTTGGTATTCCCTTATTATTCTTCATATAGGCAAAATCATAAAAGCTGTGACACTTTACACAATGATTGCGATAAACGCTTCCATGAAGCTCCAAAACTCTTTTGCTTCCTGCCATCTGATGCAGATTATCAATATTCTGTGTTACGATTGCTTTTAGCTTTCCCTGTTCTTCCAGCTGAGCCAGCTTTTTGTGAGCTGCATTTGGTTTTGCCGTATCACACAACATTTTTGCCTGATAAAATCGATAAAATTCTGCTGGTTTTCTCTGAAAAAAGGTATGGCTTAAAATTATTTCCGGTGGAAAATCCCATTCCTGATGATACAATCCATCTACACTTCGAAAATCCGGAATTCCACTTTCTGTGGAAACACCTGCTCCTCCAAAAAACACCAGATTATTGCTTTCATCTATAATCTGCTGCAGTCTTTCTATCTCTCCCATAAAAACGCCTCCTAATATTCTCCTTCTCTCTTTGCCTGAACAACAAAGCGGGTGGCATCATTTCCTGTACAAGTGGACAGAGTAATTACTTTATCATCCTTAGTAACCTCTGTGCCAAAATCTACTAAAGACTGCTGTTTCATACTGTCTACATAACCTGCAAACTGCTCGTCTGCCTCCGGAAACAGTGTATAGGTCTCTCCTATGGCATCTACCACATGGCTGGAAAAGATTTCATAGCGGTAATTCTTTTCCGGCGTACAAATCCAGATATATCGCCCCGGAACAGAGTCCTTATCCTTAAAATATTTCCTTAGCAGACCAAACATAGAACCATTTTTCATATTATGCCCATAAATAATAGTGTTGGAGTCCTGAAAGTCACTGCTATTTGTATGGTCAATAAAAATTGCCCCTGCCGCATTAGAATTTTTCTCAAAAGTATGTTTTAAATAATAAGAATTATCTGTTCCTTTCACAATGGGATAACTGATTTTCGTTCCCTCTATCTGTATCCAACCGATAATGTCTTCGTTAATCCCTTTCAGACTTGCCCAGTCTACCTGAGGCGGTACTGGTTTTGGTGTTTCCTCTGCCTCTGACTCCTGATCCTGCGTTTCTTCCTCAGGCTCTGTTGTAGTGACATACTCTCTTACTCTGTCATACTCATCTGTTCCATTTTTATATTCTATAAATATTTTAGCTAACTGTACGGCAGAAAAAAGAAATACTGCCAATGCTACAATCATAATAATAGTACGAATAACGTCTCCCGCTGTTCTTTTTTTCTTGTTTCTTTTACTCATAAGTCCTCCTGCTGCTAAACTGTATTTCCATAAAATGAACTATACCACATTCGGTACATACGCCGCCTTTCAGCTTCCCACCATATAAACTACATCGATTTCTCATTTTACCTTCCCCTTCTCTTTTTTTATTGTATCAGAACATGCTTTACAAGTCCACTTGCAACTTTTTAATTTTCTATGAATAAAAGCACATCCTATTCAAAAAAAGAACTGTCACTATTCGCAACAGTTCTTTTCCTTTCCTACTTTTTATTATTCTTTTCGTATAAAATATAAAGTCCCTTTAATAATAAATCATCATCTAAGGCAACCTCTCTTTTACAATATGGGATGACTTTCTTTGCCAGACCGCCGGTTGCAATTACCGTAGTCTTTTCTCCCATACGCTCCTCCAGCCTGTCAATAATACCGTCAATAGCTGCTGCACTGCTGTAAATCATACCACTTTTCATACATTCTATGGTGTTTTTTCCAATCATATCCTCGGGAGCTTCCAATCCAATTCCTCGAAGCTGAGCAGCTCTTTCTGTTAAAGAGTCTAAAGATACACCAATACCCGGATAAATCATTCCTCCGATATAGTTCTTTTTGCCATCAATTACACTGACAGTATTCGCTGTTCCCAAATCAAAAATCAGCATTGGCGCTTTGTATTCTGCAATTCCTGCCACAGCATCTACCACTAAGTCGCTTCCAAGCTGCTCCGGATTTTCAATTCGGATATTCAATCCTGTTTTAATTCCAGCACCTACCACCAGCACTTCTTTATTTAATATTTTTTCCACTGCAAGCTTTGCTGTTTTTGTGATTTTCGGCACAACAGAGGAAATAATCCCCCCGTCTAACTGCTCTCTGTGAATGTGATAAATATCTAAAACATTTTTAATATCAATGGCATACTCCAACTCTGTTTTTGTGTGTACCGTGGACAGTCTCTCAATAAAAATTCTTTTTCCTTTATCCATACAACCAATTACAATATTGGTATTTCCTATGTCAATTGCTAAAATCATTGATAAACCCTAATCTTTCTCTAATATTTCTTTTCATCAAAATCCTTCCGATAAAGAAAATCAGTACACCTGCCACAATAGCTTCCGGTACACCATTTATTCCGATAATGGATAAAATAAATCCGTAAACTGCCTTTACCGCTACTCCATTGGCTGCTGCATAAGATTTTCTGAAAAACAAAAAAATCAAATTCATAACCAGAAGTGTATTTACCAGAGAGCCTGTAACTCCAGCAATAATCAATCCCCATGAAGACACTGGTCTTTTGTCTATTTTCTTTATCATCTTGTAAATATAATATGGAAGAACACCTACCAGAATTCTGGGAACAAAGCATACTACAACGCTTCCCAAGCCACCTTCAAACTGTCCCAGATTATAAAATGGAGTAAATACAAAGGAAGTAACGGTAGGGTTCATGGTATTATTTATAAAACTTGTAAGTCCAAATAAAAAGCCTAGAGCAGCTCCTTTTTTAGGACCTAAAAGCAGAGATGCCAGAATAACCGGTATGTGAATAATTGTTGCTCTGGTAAATCCCAATGGAATATATCCCAAAAAAGGAGTAAATGCCATAATGATAATAATTGCTCCAAAAATTGCTGTTTGAACCATACTTCTTGTATTCTGTCTGTTATCTGCTGTTAAATTTTTCATAATTTCTCCTTGTTATCGTTCTTTTAAGATACAATACCTGTTTTTATTTTGTCATTTTTAAAATCTGGTTTAAAATTTCAAAGGCTGTTTCCTCTTTTGTCATTTTCCCGAGTGAAATCTCCTCATTTTCTGTAATCATAGTGACAACATTGGTATCTCCCGCAAATCCTGCGCCTTCTACCTTTAAGTTATTTGCCACAATCATATCCAGATTTTTCTTTTCCAGTTTTTTTCTGGAATTTTCCAGCATATTTTCCGTTTCCATGGAAAATCCGCATAAGAATTGTCCCTGTTTTTTATGTTCTCCCAGATAGGCTAAAATATCTTGACTGCGCTTCATCTCCAGAAACAACTCGCCATCTTTTTTCTTCACCTTTTCTGTACTTACATACTTCGGACAATAATCTGCTACGGCTGCTGCTTTAATAATAATATCCTGCTCAGGTGCGTGTTTCGTTACTTCGCAAAACATATCCTCTGCTGTGACAACTGGTATTACTGATACAAATGCCGGTGCAGGAATGTTTACAGATCCACTTACAAGAGTAACCTCTGCCCCTCTTTGCATACATACTTTTGCAATGGCATACCCCATTTTCCCAGTGGAATGGTTGGTAATATAGCGTACAGGATCAATGGCCTCCTGCGTAGGTCCTGCTGTCACCAGAATTTTCTTTCCTTTTAAATCTTTTTCATAAGCACATTCTCGCAGAATATGCTGCAAAAGGAGCTCCGGTTCCGGCATCTTTCCCTGTCCTGTATCTCCGCATGCCAAATATCCGTAAGCACTCTCAACAATCTCAAATCCGTAATGTTCCAGAATTTTTAAATTGTCCTGTACAATAGGATTTTCGAACATATTGGTGTTCATTGCCGGTGCAAGGATTTTTTTGCATTTGCATGCCATAATGGTGGTGGTAAGCATATCATCTGCTATGCCATGAGCCAATTTTCCAATACAGTTTGCACTGGCAGGAGCGATAAGCACCACATCTGCTTTCTTTGCCAGAGCTACATGCTCTACGTTATACTGAAAATTCCTATCAAAAGTATCCACCAGACATTTGTTTCCTGTTAAAGTTTCAAAGGTAATGGGATTGATAAAATTCTCCGCATTCTTTGTCATTAACACTTGAACGTCTGCGTGAAGTTTTTTCAGCATACTGGCAAGGGAAGCAATCTTGTATGCTGCAATACTTCCTGTAACTGCAAGCACTACACACTTTCCTTTTAACATTGTGTATACCTCTTTTCTTTTTGTGAACATCTGATCTCAGATTGCTCCGTTTCAATTTCTTATTATATGGAATAACCTGTAAAAAATCAATATGCCATTTCCACTTCCTCTTGTTCCTTCTCCTATTCTGTGCTATGCTTTTTTCAGAATTTACATTTATAAAGGAGTATTTCTCATGTCACATAACAAACAAATATCCGAAACTCACCTTCTCGGTCTTCTTCTGGCTGTCGTAGGAGGTTTTCTGGATTCCTATACCTACCTTTGCAGAGGACGTGTCTTTGCCAATGCACAGACCGGAAACATTGTACTTCTGGGTGTGAACCTTACAGAGCAGAACTGGAATAATGCTTTTTATTATCTGACACCTATTTTTGCCTTTGTGTCCGGCATTCTAGTATGTGAAATCATACAGACTCACTTTAAATGGAAAAAGAAGATTCACTGGAGACAGCTCATTGTCCTTATGGAAATTTTCTGCCTTGTTATAGCAGGCTTTCTTCCTTCTCCCACCTTTGATACTCTGGTAAATATTATGATCTCCTTTGTTTGTGCCCTTCAGGTAGAAGCTTTCCGCAAAATGAACGGAAATACTTATGCCACTACCATGTGTACAGGAAATTTAAGAAGTGCCTCCCAGCAGTTATATCTATATACAACCACACGGCAGAAGTCTTACCTGCATAACTGTCTTCAATATTATAATGTCATTATATTCTTCATTATTGGAGCAGGAGCAGGCAGCTTTTTCACTAATCTTTTCCATACAAAAGCCGTATGGCTTTGTACACTGGGACTGCTAGCCACTTTTATTGCCATGTTTTTGAACAGGGAGAACAACCTATGAGTCACGCAGATACACAATCAAAAGAGCCAAAAGGCCATAGAACTTCCCTTTTTCCCTATGCCTTATATGAAGTCTGCGAAAAAGAAAACTGGTCCGGCGTTCCCCGTTACTGGCATAATGAAATGGAAATTCTCTAATTTGCTAAGGGCAGCTATACCTTTTATATCAATATGCCGACGTTTCAAATTAAGGAAACTTCCTGTGTTTATCGGTAATGACAGCTATTTTTCCTCTATTTTTGATTTTCTACTACTTCTTATGCAAAAAACGATAAGGGATGGTATGACTGCCACCGTATTACTCCTGATGAGTCCAAAGAATGCTATTTCAAATCTCAGGGAAAAATCCGTGATATCGATTTTTACTCCAATGTTATAGAAAATCATGATGAACCAAGAAGGGTAAGCTATTAGCTTCCAGAAGAAAGACTTTGCCTGGAAGGAAAGAAAATTGGGGAATTCTGCCACTGGAACAAATTGACGATATCAGTGCTATTGACCAGTATAAGGTATGTATTGACGCAGGCTATTCTTCAGATGAAGTTTTGAAAATCGTTTCTCTTTACAACCGTGAAATGCCAGACCTCCGGTTCAGTGGGACAACTCCCGAAATGCAGACTTTACAAAAGGTACTCCGTGGCTTATGGTAAATCCCAATTACAAAGAAACTCTTGTCTATGGAGATGTTATTCCCTTTGAGCGAGAACACCACAATCTCATGGCATATCACAGAAAAGGAGAAAAAGATTTGCTCGTTATAGGCTCTTGTTTTAAAGTTTGACTAAATTGTCACTTTTGTGGTGTCTGTGCATATACTAACTACAAAAAGGAGTTTTCAGCATGGCTTATATTCCTCTGTGGCAGCTAAGGGAGGGACAGTATGGTATTATTCGAAATATCACCTGTTCCAAGGAACAAAGCCCCCAAAAGCAGGCCATTTTACAGCGGTTTCTGGATTTGGGATTTTGTGAAGAAACGCCGGTGCAATGTATAAACACCGGTATTTTTCACAATCCCCATGCCTATAAAATCAGAGGCAGCGTTATGGCAATTCGAAATGAAGATGCCGCTTTCATCCTTGTAGAACCTCTTGCTGAAAGTTGTAAGATTTCATGATGCCCTTTTTTAAAAAAAGAAAAAATTCTTCTTCCTTCACTATTGCACTTGCGGGAAATCCCAATGTAGGAAAAAGTACCATCTTTAATGCCCTTACAGGTATGCATCAGCATACAGGCAACTGGGCGGGAAAAACAGTGGAGCTGGCAAAAGGAGACTGCACTTTGGGAAATCAAACTTGTACTTTTGTAGATTTGCCCGGCTGCTATTCTCTTACTGCCTGCTCCAAAGAAGAAGAAATCGCCAGAGATTTCATTGAAAATGCCCATCCTGATTTAGTTGTCCTTGTATGTGATGCAGTGTGTTTGGAACGTCATCTCCATCTCCTTGTTCAAATTCTTTCCATCACTCAAAAGGTGCTGCTCTGTGTCAACCTTATGGATCAGGCAAAGAAAAAGGGAATTAGCATTTCCTGCTCTGCCCTGGAAAAGGAATTACATATTCCTGTAGTTGGCATTACCGCGCACAGACACTCAGACATAAGGCAATTAAAAAACAGTATTTCTGCTGCTTTAAAACAGAACCTTCCCTACTCTAAAGATAGAAATTTCCAAAAAACATCTGCCTGCTCTCTGCCAAAACCTCGGGTATGTGCTCAGGAAGCCACACGGCTTTATCATATTGCCCTGCAGTCTGCTGATACTCACCACACAGACAAAGACCTTTTCTTTGATAAACTTTTTACAGGAAAATTCACAGGAATTGCCTGTATGATTTGCTTTCTCTTACTGATTTTCTGGATTACTCTTACAGGGGCAAACTATATTTCTCAGGTTCTTCATGATATTCTCTTTTCTTTTGAACCTGTTTTTTTCCACTTTTTACAACAGTTTCTCCCTCCGAAACTGTGTCATGCACTTGCCTTTGGCTTTTACCGGGTAACTGCCTGGGTAATCAGTGTTATGCTGCCTCCTATGGCAATCTTTTTTCCGCTGTTTACGCTGTTGGAGGATTTCGGTTACCTACCCCGAGTTGCCTTTAATTTAGACTGCTGCTTTGCCAAGTGCAAAGCCTGCGGAAAACAGGCGCTTACTATGATTATGGGATTTGGCTGCAATGCTGCCGGAGTGACAGGATGCCGCATTATCGACTCTCCCAGAGAACGATTGATTGCTATTTTAACCAACTCCTTTGTCCCCTGTAACGGACGATTCCCTACCATTCTGGCTATCCTTACTATTTTCTTTGCAGGAAATGCCAAAAGCCTTGAATTAGCATTTTTGCTGACTCTTGTAATTTTATTCGGTGTGTTTATGACTTTTGTATCCTCCTGGCTTTTATCAAAGACGATACTAAAGGGTATTCCTTCTTCCTTTACGCTAGAACTTCCCCCTTATCGAAAGCCGCAGATTGCCTCTGTTCTAATACATTCTGTTATAAACCGCACTTGCCGGGTCTTGCTGCGTGCTGTTGCGGCAGCTGCTCCTGCCGGAATTTTAATTTGGATTATGGCAAATGCCAGCGTAGACGGAGACAGCATTTTAAATCTGGTGTCTAACTTTTTAAACCCTTTTGCCGAGCTTTTAGGTTTAGACGGCAAAATCCTTCTGGCTTTTCTTCTGGGGCTTCCTGCAAATGAAATTGTTATTCCTGTACTGATTATGGCTTATACTGCTCAGTCTTCTCTAACCGATTTTGAAAACCTAACAAGCCTTCATACACTGCTTATTCAGCAAGGCTGGACTATTTCCACTGCCATTTCCATGCTGATTTTATGTGTACTTCACTGGCCTTGTGCCACTACGCTTTTAACCATAAAAAAAGAAACCCACAGTCTGAAATGGACAGCACTTGCTTTCCTTTTGCCTACCTGTATGGGGTTTCTCTTATGTTTTCTTGTAACCTGTGTTTTTCGTCTATTTTCGTAATTTTATAAGGCAGCTTCGTATTCCATGCACATATACTTGTTCGTGGAATACAATGCCTGCTTTACTGCGCTTTTACACCTTTATATTTTTCTGCTAACATCTGCAAATTTTTGTCAATAATGTTATAATGTTCTCGAATACGCTCAATTCCCTCCGCTACATCTTTTTTCTTTAAGTTATCATACACATTCCTATGAAGATACACCAACTGTTCTTTATCATCATCAGTCACATACTTTGACATTTCGCTGATAAAGATTTCAAATATTCCTGACAACGCTTCATTTAAAATTTCTAAAAGATGATTGTTAGACATTGTAATAATCTGGTCGTGAAATTTTTTATCTAGCTTTTCCTTTTCTTCCCCTTTTCCCCGTTCCATTTCATCTAAAATTTCAGAAAGAGTATCTAAATCTCTGTCCTGTACATTTTTCACAGCCAGAAGATATGCTCCGATTTCAATAAATCGCCGTAATTGACTGATTTCAATATAATTAGTCTGCTCCATAGACAGAAGCATGGAAAATACACCACTTAAACTTTCCCCCATATGATTGACTAAAAAGTTTCCCTGTCCCTGACGACTTTCAATAATCCCCATGTTTTCCATAGTTCTTAATGCCTCACGAATAGAATTTCTGCTAAATCCCAAGGTTGCCATTAATTCTCTTTCTGATGGAATTTTACTTCCAAAAGAAGTCTCTCCTGTTGCTGCAAGGTTGGTAATATGTTCAATCACCTTATAATAAACCTTTTCATTCTCACTTGTTTTTCTTTCCATTTCCTTCCTCACTCTAGTTTACATAAATCCAGCAAACACAGATGCTCCAATTACTGTCAAAAGACCTGCAACAGCAATAGCAAGACTGCTCATAGCTCCTTCAATCTGTCCTATTTCCATGGCTTTTGCTGTTCCGATTGCATGAGATGCTGTTCCAAGCGCCAGTCCCTTTGCAATGGGTTCATGAATTTTAAAAATTTTGCAGATAAATTCTGCAATGACATTCCCCAAAATACCGGTAATGACAATCACTGCCACAGTAATGGTAACAATCCCCCCAAGTTCCTCTGAAACCCCCATCCCAATAGCTGTTGTAATGGATTTTGGAAGCAATGTTACATACTGCTGATGATTTAAGTCAAACAGCTTTGCCAATGCCAAAACACTGATTAAACTAGCCAGAACGCCGGATATAATTCCCACTGCCACTGCTATAAAGTTCTTTTTTAAAAGAGCTAACTGCTCATAAAGAGGGACTGCCAGACATACCGTTGCCGGCGTCAGCAGGTAGCTGATATATTTTGCACCCTCATTATATTCTTTGTAATCAATACGAAAAATCAGTAAAAACCCAATGACGCATATTGTTCCGATTAACAATGGGTTTAAAATTGCCAGTTTAAACTTTTTCTTCATCAGCAAACCGATTTCGTAGGCTGCAAGGCTTAATACTGCCCCAAAAATAACAGACTCACTCAGAAACTCTTTCATCCCTTTTTCTCCCTCTTATAATCATAATCTGTGTTACTAGCCCGGTAACAACCATGACAATTACAGTAGTTATAACGGTAATCAAAAACACCGGCACTACTACAGGACGCAGAGCATCCCAAGACTCCAATAACCCCACTGCTGCCGGTATGAACATAACCGGCATAATCTCAATGAGAAAAACTGCCACATCTTTTATCTGCTCTACCTTCAAAATTCCTGTGCAAAGTGCCACAAGTACTAAAATCAATCCATATACACTTGCAGGTATGGGCAGCGGCAGAAGCATTTTTAAACCTTCTCCTAAAAAGGAGAACAACAAAATAATACTAAATTGTCGCAAAAATTTCATTTTCATATCCTCTTTTCATTGGTACTACCAGTAAGTATAGGCATCTTACGTGGTAAAGTCAATATAGACAACTTGTTTTTCCTGTGATAGCATGAAGATAATGTTGAAAGTAAAGGAGAATAAACATGACTGTATTAGAACGTTTTTTGAAATATGTTGTAGTGGAAACCACTTCTGATCCCTACTCTGAAAGCTTCCCCAGCACCAAAAGCCAACTGGACTTCGGACAGACTTTAATAGAAGAAATGAAAGAATTGGGACTTACAGATGTTGCCCAAGATGAGTATGGATATGTTTTTGGTACTATCCCTTCTACTATTCCCGATTACAAAGGGAAAATTTTAGGTCTTATTTCTCACATGGATACAGCGCCTGCTGCTTCCGGAGCAAATGTTAAACCGAGACTGATTAAAAATTATGACGGAACAGACATTGTATTAAACGCTGAGAAAAAAATTTTAATGACACCAGAAGACTTTCCTTCCCTGAAACAATATGTAGGACAGGATTTAATAGTAACAAATGGTCTTACTCTGCTTGGCGGTGATGACAAAGCCGGTGTAGCAGAAATTATGACTGCTGCAGAATATCTTATTCAACATCCTGAAATTCCTCATGGACCTATTCGTGTAGGTTTTACCCCGGATGAAGAAATCGGAAAAGGCAGCGATTACTTTGATGTGAAGAAATTCGGCGCAGATTTCGCCTACACTGTAGACGGCGGAGAATGCGGAGAGCTGGAATACGAAAACTTCAATGCTGCCAGTGCTTTTGTGGATTTCACTGGTCTTAGCATTCACCCCGGTTCTGCCAAAGATAAAATGATAAATGCCCTGCTTCTGGCTATGGAATTTCAGGGTATGATGCCGGAAGCACAAAAGCCGGAACACACTGAAGGCAGAGAAGGATTTATTCATTTAGACACCATGGAAGGCTCTGTAGAACATGCTTCCTGCGAATATATTATCCGCGACCATAATTTTGATTTATTTAAAGAAAAAAAGGAATATATGCAAAGAGCTGCCGATTATATGAATGCCAAATACGGAGAAGGTAGGGTAAGTCTCAAAATGGAAGACTCCTACTATAATATGAAGCAGCAGATTGAACCACATTACTTCTTAATTGAAAATGTGTTAAAAGTATACGAAAAACTGAATATCCAACCAAAAATCCAGCCAATCCGCGGCGGTACAGACGGCGCACGTTTATCCTTTATGGGACTTCCATGCCCAAATCTGGGAACAGGAGGACATAACTTCCACGGACACTTCGAATACGTGTGTGTACAATCTATGGAAAAATGTGTACAAGTATTAATTGAACTTGCACAAATGTAATTTTATAGCATACTACAAACTCAGCCATTCCGTAGGCAAACACATCTATTTTCACAGTTGTTTGCCTGCAGAATGTTGCGTAACCTGTAATTATACTATTTAATAATGAATATGCAAATAATAGTTTTTCTACACTCGGAGCATTCGATACCCCACTCCGATATGTGTCTGAATATATTTTGGCTCTGATGAATTTTCTTCTATTTTTTTCCTAAGTGTTGCCATGAATACCCGAAGGGAGGCCACGTCATTATCCCATGCGCTTCCCCATATTTCTTTTGTAATATAGGTATGTGTCAGTACCTTTCCCACATTTTTGGAAAGCAGACACAAAAGTTTATATTCTATAGGAGTAAGGTGAAGTTCTGTATCTTTCATAAAGACGCATCCTGCTGCATAATCGATTTTCAAATCTCCATTTTGGAAGACGGAACTTTGTACGGTATCTCCCTTCATATCATTCAGCCTGCGAAAAGTCACACGAAGTCTTGCCAGAAGTTCTTCCACAGAAAATGGCTTTGTCAGATAGTCATCTGCCCCTGCGTCTAAAGCTTCTATTTTGTCCGCATCTTCGCTTCTTGCACTGATTACGATAATGGGTGTCTTAGACCATGTACGAATTTTTTGAATAACATCAATTCCGTCCATATCCGGCAAACCCAAATCCAGTAAAATCACATCGGGATTGTGTGTTGCCACCTCCAAAATTGCAATTTCCCCTGTAGCTGCTGCCTGAAAACGATATTCGTGAGTTTCCAGCGTTGTTGTAATCAGATTTCGCACTGCTGCATCATCTTCTACTACCATTATTAATGGTTTATTCATGTAATTTAACCTCCTTTGCAGGCAATGTAAATATAAAACGTGCACCATGAGGCTGACAATCCCCTACAAAGATGTCACCGCCGTGGGCGTGTAAAATAGACTTGCATAATGCCAGTCCTAACCCCAGACTTCTGCGGCTGTCTGCCGCATGACTGCTGTCTGTATAAAACATCTCAAAAATATGCTCTTTTGCCTCGTCTGAAATACCATTTCCGTTATCTGACACACTGACTACGGCATTTGTTCCTTCCTGTCTTGTTTCAATGAGAATTTCTGAACCCTTCGGAGTATATTTCACCGCATTATCCACCAGATTAACAAGAACCTGCACAATCAACCGTGCATCTGCCTTTACTAAAATCAAATTATCGGAAAGTTTTACACGAAGCTTATGCTTTTTGCATCGTTTTTCCACATGGTGAACTGCTTCCTGCACAATTTCCTCTAAAAGTTCTGCGTTTAATCGAAGATTCATAGTGCCATCTTCAATTCTAGTGACAGACAGCAGATTTTCCACCAGATTGATAAGCCACAAGGAGTCTTCATAAATATCTTCATACAACTGCTGCTGCTTTTCTTTCCCCATGCTGTCTGCATTAGAAATCAAAATTCCCGCATTTCCGGAAATAGAGGTAAGGGGCGTTCTTAAATCATGAGAAATAGCTCGCAGAAGGTTTGCCCTTAACTGCTCGTTTTTCGCCACTAAAGCTGCCGCAGCTCTTTCTCGCGTCACCTTTTCATTCTTCAGCGCCAAAGCACATTCTCCTAAAATTGACAGTACAATACTGTTTTCAAAGCTGTCCAAAGGCCATTCTCCCATGACAATTCCCAGAACACCAAACACATTTTGTCCCACACGCACAGACAGATACTGACATTTTGCTTCCGGATACGTCTTTGTACCTGCTCCTGCATGTTTATTATTATCAAATGCCCACTTGGCAACACTTCTTTCTTCTTCTGTGATATACTCTTTTTCCTGCTTTCCCTCTTTAAAAGGGAAAAGCAGTGGTTCTTCCAAAGTATTTTCTGCTGTTTTATAAAAAATAATATCTCTTTTCAGTAATTTTTTCAACTGTCCACAGGTCACAGAAATAATTCCTTCCGCATCTTGTTCATTGGAAAGCTGCTGGTTGGTATCAAAAAGTATCTGCGTACGATATGCCGTCTTAGCAGACTGCGCCGCCTGCTTCTTAATCCGCTCCGCCAAAGAGCCGGTAATAAATGCAGCAGCCAACATAATCGGAAATGTCGTTAGATAACTGGGATCATAAGCCTTAAAAGTAAATCGTGGCTCTGTAAACCAGAAATTAAATAACAAAACACTGATGAAGGAGCTTACAAGGCTGAAAATTCTCTGAGAGGTGGATACTGCCGTAATCAACACTCCCAAAATGTAAACAGTAATAATATTTGCCTCATTTAACCCTCTCCATCTGAAAAACACTCCGATTGCAGTGGCTGCTGATAATATACCCAGCGTTTTTAAAATATCTTTCACGGAATTTTGAAGCTTTGACTTTCCTTTTAACTTTCTCAAGTCATCACTCCCCTTTATCCTACAGTAATTTTCTCCTCGGGAAATCTTCCCACTTCTATGTGCTTTCCTGAAACAGCTGCAAAAACCAGCGTCAGACCGCCTACACGTCCCCAGAACATCAAAAGCATTAAAATCAGTCTGGACACAACCTATCTCTGTGGTAATTCCCAGTGTCAGACCTACGGTTCCAATTGCTGAAGCTGTTTCAAAAAGACAGGTTAGAATAGGAATATCCTCGATACAACTTATCACTATTCCCCCTGAGAGAAAAAGTACCATATACATAAGGAGAATAGTTGCGGCATCATTAACTGTACTTTCTGAAATACGGCGATGGAAAACCTGTGCATTTTCCCTTCTTCGAAATACAGAAGATGTAGAAGCAAAAAGCACTGCAACAGTAGTTGTTTTCATACCGCCCGCCGTTGAACCGGGAGAACCTCCGGTAAGCATCAGAACAATCATAATCATAATCCCCGCCTCTGTAAACAGCGTCAAATCTACAGAATTAAAACCTGCTGTTCTAGGTGTTACAGATTGGAAAAAGGATGCCAAAATCTTTTCATACAGACTTAAATCACTCCATTGTTCCTGAGTGAACTCTACAAAGAAAAAGTAAGCTGCCGGAAGCACAATCAAAAAGCTGGTGACCGTAAGAATGACTTTACTTTGCATTCTGTATTTCTTAATATGAAACTTATTTGTCTTAATATCTTCCCATGTAAGGAAACCGATACCGCCTGTGACAATCAATGCCATAATGGTGATATTGATAATTGGATGAGCAGAATAAGTGGTAATAGAAGAAAACTCTCCCCGCACTCCTAACAAATCAAATCCTGCATTGCAAAAAGCTGACACAGAATGGAAAATAGCGTACCACAATCCTTTAAAAAAGCCAAAATCTTTACAAAAAACAGGCGCCATCAATGCTGCTCCCACAAACTCTATACAAAAAGTTGTCTTTAGAATGAAGCCTGTCATTCGCACTATTCCTCCTACATGGTGGGCAGAAATTGCCTCACGCATAGTATTCCTCTGCATCAAACCGATTTTTCGCCCTGCAAACATGGCAATGGAAACAGCCACAGTCACTACGCCCATACCACCAATCTGTATCAGCAGTATAATCACAAACTGACCAAAATAAGACCAGTAAGTTGCCGTATCATGCAGTACCAGCCCTGTCACGCAGACTGCCGATGTAGAAGTAAACATTGCATCTAAAAAAGGTGCGCCTCCCGGTCCTTTGGTAGAAATCGGCAGCATTAAAAGAAATCCGCCTGTTAAAATAACGATTAAAAACCCTAAACTAATAATTTGAAATGAAGAAAAATTTTTCTTCTTATATCTAAACTTCATCTCGCCCTCCATGCTCTTTACAGTATCTTCTACTATATATCCTGCGATATAAAGAATGTATAAATAAATCAAGCAAAATATTAAGACCGTATAAAGATTTATGTTCCATTTCCGGCGTAAAGCTGACAATACTTTCCTCTTTGCTCCATCAACTCATCATGAGAATATTTCCCATTCCTACACCCTTATCAATAAAGGTTTTAATCATATTCTCCTCTCCCTTCTTTTTTAGTTGTTAGTTCCCAACTATTACCGCAGAACTAAATCAATTTTTAATGTTAACAAAAAGTTGCGAAAGAAATATTTCCTACACAACCTTTTCTTGCATCTAAAATGCAGGTGTCTGTACCGATCCTGCACTAACATATTCTTCTAAAGTAATATTTTGTTCCATGATTTCCTTTGCCGCCTTTTTTCCTACATAGCGATAATGCCACGGCTCAAAAATGACACCGGTAATCTCGCTTTTATCCATGGGATAACGCAAAATAAAGCCATATTTCCACGAGTTTTCCATCAGCCACTTCTGGTCTTCTGTCTCCATCTGTGCCTCGTCAAGCTCCTGATAGTCAGAAGATACAATGTCAAGAGCCAGTCCCACCTGATGCTCGCTGGTACCCGGCTTTGCCACTTCAGTAGCTGCCTTGACTGCTGCCTCCTCCTGACTTAATCCATCTTCCTGCATTACTCTTTCAATTTTGTTCTCATAAAGTGAGACCTGCATATCCCATGCCCGAAAAGCAGAACAAATCATAGGATTTCTTCCTGCTGCCCTTGCATCGGCAAACATTTCCTCCAAGTCCTGCATAATTCGTACATCTACCTGATATCCATTGGCATCCACAGTCTCTGTGGCAACCTCCGGCACATCTGCCTCTGTCATAGGATGATCACTGTTTACCAGTCTTAAATACCACTGTTGCTTTTCTGTTTCATCCGCCAGAACAAGTCCTGCCGGCTCAATGTTTGCTTCACTTTCTTCTTTTTCTTTCTGTTTTTCTCTGGCTATCTGTTCTTTATATGCCTGTTTTGCTTTTTCTTCTGATTTTTTTTCGCCTATGGAAATCCAAACTGCTGCCGCACCAAAAACAATAAGACAGATAACTAAGAAAATTCTGCCATTTCGCTGACGTATCCTGCGTATATCTCCTTTATATCGTCTTCTTCTCATTCTCATACCGCCTTATTAGTTGCTGTTTTCGTGTTACCGCCCATTATAACATCTTTTTTGAAATTTTTCTTGTTTTTCTTATATTTTTCTCTTTTTTAAGATTTCCATAACATACTTTTAATTTTGTGTTGCCTTGTGCATTTCATATTCACTTGGTGTAATTCCCGTAAGCTTTTTAAATACCTTACTGAAGTAATACGGATTTTCAAATCCCAGCATATCTGAAATCTCGTACATCCTATATTCGTGCTTTTCAAGGAGCTCCTTTGCCCTCTCAATTTTTATCTGATTAATATAATCATTGAGGTTTCCTCCTGTCTGCTTTTTAAACACACTGGATAAATACCCCTGACTAATTCCGATTTTTGATGCAATTGCAGCCAATGTAAGCTTTTCTCCATAGTTTTCTCTTACATATTCCTTTGCTGCCTCCACAATTTTATCTGTTTTGCTGCCGCTGTGGAAATTTTCCATAGTATTTCCCACCCAGCTTCCAAACTTTAAAAGCCAGCGAGTATGTTGTTCTAATGTAAAACATTCCAGCAAAATCTCCATAACTACAGAGGAATAAGGCATCTCTTCTTTTATAAGCGCATCTTCTTCCACATAGGAAAGAAAGAAATAATACAGATTAGCACAGGCATCGACCACCTGTTCCTTTGCCGGATGAAACTCCATGAACAACCCAGCCAGTTCTTCAAAAACACTTTTTACCTTTTCTTTATCCTGCTGCACCAATGCTTGACGTAAATCCCTTTTCAAAAAGCTGATATCAAAAGTGTCATGGCGGGCATGGCATTTTCTCCAGAAGTGCTCATCTACATCTGTTGCCAAAAGTACCGGTTCTTCACTATGATAATAATAAAATTCCTGCATTTTCTTAATCTGGGAAAGGGCCTTTTTACTTCCTTCCCATACATTTTCCATAGGAGCGCTGACAGCCACCAGAGTCTGACAGCCGAAATAATCCTCTAAAATATTACAGATTTTCTTTCCCATCCCCCTATAATATTTTTCCGTTCTGTTCTGACCCGGAAGAATAGCCAAAATTCCCCTTCTTTTCCACACCAGTGTACAGCAGCCGGAATGAATACGGTTCATAAACTGCTCCATCAAGCTCTGGGCATAGTCCAGCATTTCCTTACGGTCTTCTTCGGAAACATTCTCAAACAATTCCCTATCCTTATAAAGACATATCCACAACAGTACCCCTTTTTCGTAAAGGTGTTCCAGTTCCATTTTTTCTACAGGCTCTTCCCATTTTTTTCTAAACTCATCGGAAATATCTCCTGCCTTTTCTAACACATCTCTGAAAAATTCTGTGGCAGTCTGCTTTACATCTTTAGGATGAAACTCTCTGTGGGGTATCTTATCTGTTAAAATACGCTTTTGATTGCACAACTCCGCAGCCCGCTTTAAGCTGTTTCCCAACATTTCCTGCGTCATTTCCATTTTCACCAGATAATCTACCGCACCAAGGGCGAGAGCACTTTTTGCCAGAGAAAACTCCTCTAAATTCGTCAAAAGTATAAATACCGTATCATAACCTCTGTCACGGCACGCCTGCATAAACTCAATTCCTGTCATCACCGGCATTTTAATATCCGTAATGACAATATCCGGCATGTTTTTTTCCATTTTTTCCAAAGCCTGTTTTCCATTGCTTGCCTTATCTACAATGACACAGTCATAATCCTCCCAGTTTATCATGGATTGAATGCCGGTTAAAATTAACGGCTCATCATCTACAAGTAAAACCTGATACATTTTTTTCCCGCCTTATCTTCTAAATTAGTATTCTATAGGTATGCGAACCTGAATGTCTGTATATTTGCCTACCTTACTTTCTATGGAAAGTCCGTATTCTTCTCCGTACACCAGTTTAATCCTCTGATCTACATTTGGAAGTCCAATACCGCTCATAGTATCGCTTTTACTTTTTTCTTTCCCTTTTAATATCTTCTCTATTTTTTCTTCCGGAATTCCTACACCGTTATCTCTTACACAAATACAAAGAGTATTTTCCAGACTTTTCACATGAATGGTAATAACTCCGTTTTCTCCCATAGGCTCTATGCCTGAAAAAATCGCATTCTCTACCAAAGGCTGAAGTGTCAGTTTGATAATCCGCGCATTGTACAGTTTTTCATCCTCCACACAGATTTCCACATCAAACATTTCCATATAACGCATTTTTTCTATTGTAATATAATCCTGTAGAAAATTCAGTTCTTCCTTTAAAGTTACCTTCTCATTAAATCCCTTTGCCATATTTTTCAAAAGTCCTGAAAGAGCTGTCACCATTTTTACAATACTGGTATTTTTCTGAATAACGGCAATCCAACGAATAGAATCTAAAGTATTATACAAAAAATGAGGATTAATCTGTGCCTGCAACATTTTAATTTCCAGATTTTTCTTCTCTCTTTCATCCTCTACATTCTTTTTCAGAAGCTGTTCAATCTTCGCACTCATGTGGTTGATACCTTTTCCGATTTCTCCGATTTCATCATCCCACTCAATCTGTGGATTTCTGCTGAAATCACCGCCTCCGATTTTCTTTACCTGCGTAGTTAATAAATCAATAGGTTTTTGTATTCTCTTTGAAAAGAGCACTGATAAAAACATTCCCAGTAAAAAACAAACAAAAAACAACACTCCTGCCAGACGGATAATAATAACTTTTTCATTTAAAGCTTCCTTCACAGGCATCATCTCGTATGTTAAAATTCCTGTTTCCGGACTTTTATCATAAGAAATAAACCACTGTCCGCCGGCTGTTTTCTGCTCTATTACACCAGTATTTGCTGTTTTCTTTAAAAGCATCTCTGTAATTTGAGAAAGGTCCTTTTCCTTTACTTTCTCCGTTTTTACTTGGGCAATAACCTCTCCTATACCGGTAACTGCCATCATGGTATTTCCACTGTCTGCCCGTGCCAGTTCATCTTCAAATAATTTCGCAGATATTCCTAAGAAAACCCAGCCTTCTTCCCGCATAAGTCCTGTATTGTCCAGTGGTCTGATAATTGGGATCATCTTCTCACCTTTTCCTCCGAAAAAGGGATTTTCTACCACGCTGACCTTATAATCTCCCGTTTCTTTAGCAACTTCCTGCTCAAACCAGACGGAATTCAAAAGCTGCTGGAAATCATCTGTGCTTCCTATACTGCTGCCGGCCTGAATAAAATGGCCTTCTTTATCTGTCAGCATCAGTTTAGAAATATAACTTCCATATCCGGAAATAGCACAGTAATCACTCATCAATTCATTATTCATAAGTGCCTGTTTCCTCTGAGAAGGCTGTTGTGTAAAATCCAAGCTTCCTAAATTCATAGATTTTCTACCAGTACAATTTAGCACAATATTCATCATTTCCTCATAAGCTACCTGAAACTTGTCTGAAACCCCTTCTATACGCTGGCTCATAGACTGTTTAATCACCTTTTTAGAACGGTCCAGCGCTGTCTTATACGTTACGATACTCCCCAATAAAGCTACCACAATTACCATAATCAAATTATAAATGATAATCTTCCCCCTAAGAGAATGCATCCCTTTTCTGATTTTCTTCATCCCAAGCCCCCCTGTTTATTAAAATTTTACCATATTCCCCTTTTTTATACAACCAAACCCACTTTCATTCTCTCATATACAATAAAAAGGCTGCTGTATGTCGTAACATTAAAGAATATGGATACAGATTTAGCGAATTTGTCAAGCACGCTTTAAAACTACAGGCTTAAAGCATGCTCAGACTGCGCATAAATTGTATCCATATTTCTAAAATGTTATCTTACAGAAACCCTTTTATTTTCTGCATCCACTCTTTTCAGATAAATTTCAATTTCTCAGTCCGCCTCTATTGTTCTGAGATAATTTAATATATAAAACTCGCTTTCCTCTGCTCCGAAATCCATCATGGTGCACTTCCATGCAACCCTGCAAGGACAAAATCATTTGTTTTTCCCCGCAAACTTAGCATCTGATTCACCTTTTTTTCTCACAGCAGAAGTCATCGGAAGTCCCGTACCATAGTCAAGCTGTCTTGGTTCATATTCTTCATTTTCTCTTTGACGTGTCATCAATCTGCTATCCCATGTCTTGTATTCTGTAATATGATTCCACGGACGATCCTCCCAGTAATATCCTCTGAAAGGATCTCTTGTTTCATACATATTGTTCAGAATTGCCTCATGCATTCTCTTTCTGATTTCGTCATAACCCGGCTCATTAATCAGATTCTTCATTTCCTGTGGATCTTCCTGTAAATCATATAGCTCATCACTGGTCATAAGATTGATTACCATCTTATATCTTCCGTCAAAAGCACCTCTAAGAGGCTGATATCCTCCAAATCCATCGTGATCTACTTCATAACGTCCGAATTCCATAAATACATAATCATTGCAGCGTACTTCTGGATTTTTCACTTCTTCAAAAATACTTCTTCCCTCGAACATCTTTGGAATTGGCACACCAAACATATCAAAAATCGTAGGTGCCAGATTGATATGGGAAACCGGATTTTTATCCACACCTTTTCCAAATCCTTTGATTAACAGCGGAATGTGAGTAATTTCTTCATATAAAGCAGGACCTTTTCCTGTAAGAGAATGACCGTACATCATATCTCCGTGATCAGAAGTATAAATAATAATCGGTTCTTCCTCATACTGTGCAGCTGCATCCAAAACTCTACCGATTTCATAATCTGCAAAAGTGTTGCAGCCTAAGAATTCTTTCGGGCTGAGTTTGAAATCTTCACGGCATGCCTTTAAATATTCTCCTCCTGCCCAAATTCTGTGGTGCTCCGGCTTATCCTCCAGAGTATCTTTCATATTTTCTTTTACCGGTATCTCATAGTCACGATACAAATCCACATATTTCTTCGGACAGATATGCGGTCCGTGAGGCTCATCTAAGGACATAACCAGAAAATAATCTTCATCTTTATGCTTCTCAATAAAATCTACTGCCCTGTCTGCACAGCGATGTCCGTAAGTCATATCCTCTGTAATGTTGTATTTTTCAATACTTTCTATCTGACGAATACGATATCTTTCTTCTGGTGTCAATTCATCTAAGAAGCATTTCATATCATACCAGTAATCTTCATCCCAGCCTTTGGGACATCTGCCAAGTCCAAAGTAATCGCCGCCGTCAAGATGCCATTTTCCCACATAAGCAGTATGAATGCCTGTATCACTTAATCGCTGACCAATATTCTGCACATTGTCAGAAAGCCCCATACAGTTAGACCATCCTGCGCAGGAATGAGGATAACTTCCTGTAAAAATCGCAGACCTCGCAGGCTGACATACCGGCTGTGTGGTGTATGCTTTGTCATATCGGATTCCCTCTGACGCAAGTCTGTCTAAATTCGGCGTAATCATTGCAGAATTTCCGTAACAGCCTAACATATCTGTTCTCTGAGTATCTGTCATAATAAAAATAACCTGTCTTTTTTTCATAATCTTCCTCCTGATAATCAAGCAACTTATATAAACAGAGACCATTGCCTAAGCAACAGCCTCTTAATTTTACATAAGAAATGGATCCTGCTGCATATCTAAATATTCACCCAGACGTTTCTCATAATCTGCTGCAAGCTCCTCGTTCAGCTCTGTAATCATCACCGGATTTTGCTGATAAGGATCTTTTTCATTATTATACAACATTTTCACCTGTTTTTCTCCTGGTTTATATCCATTATTTATTACAAAAGTATGTGTATGTGTCCGAATACCTCTCCAGCCATAACACTTGCTGTTCAACCCCTGTTTTTCAAAGGCTGCCACCATTTCCGGCATTCCCGGATAAGAACATAGAAATGCATCCTTTGGTGCATTACTTTCCTGTCCCAATATTCCCGGTGCGTGATTAAATCCCTGACAGGTATCCGGCACAGGAATATCCAGAAGTCCTAACAGTGTAGGCATGTGATCCGGACTTGCTACCAACTCGCTGTATTTGGCAGGAGCAAGACGCCCTTTCTGGCGAATATACAGCGGAATGTGTATGGACTCCTCATACCACACATTTTTACTCATGCGGCCATGTGAGCCTAACATTTCTCCATGGTCTGCAGAAAGCACTACAATCGTGTCTTCTTCCATTCCATTTTCCTTTAGGAAATCCAAAATTCTTCCGAACTGCTCATCTACACCGGAAATTGCTGCAAAATACTGTCTGGTAATAGTCTCCATTTCTGGAGTTCTCTTTTCTTCCGGCACATTTTCTCTAAAATGTACCGGAAGGTCTTTGTACTTTTCATAGTATTTATCAGGCACCAGTTCATAAGGAAGGTGGGGAGGATTGTAAGATACAAACAGGGCAAAAGGTTCAGCCTGTTCTTTCTTTCCTTCCATATATTCCAGTGCCTTATCTGTTTCAAATTCTGGTGACCAGCAACCCGGTCTGATTTGCTCAGGAGTGTCTGCCCAATAATGAGGATTTAAATGTTCATCACAAGCACCGTAGGAGAGCCAGTAATCAAATCCCTGTCTTCTCTCTCCCGGTGGTGTGTAGGCATCCCAGTTCTTTGCTCCGGAAACCGGATTTTTATCAAAGTTCTGCTCAGAAGCATCTAAATGCCATTTTCCAATATACCCTGTATGGTATCCTGTATCCTTTAATACGTTTCCGATACAAGTTTCCTGTGGCTTTAACATTAAAATTTCACTTAATCCGATTTTACAGTTTGTCCACATTCCTACACTGAAAGGATATTTTCCGGTAAGCAGGGATGCACGATGTGGAGAACAAAGCGGGAAGGTACTCACTGCCTCTGTGCAGTTTAAACTTTCCCTTGCAAAGCTGTCCATGTGGGGAGTACACACTTCATCTTCCTTTGCATATCCCATTGCCTGATATCTCCACTGATCCAAAAAAACATATAATAAATTTGGTCTTTTCTTCATAATTTTCCTCCTTACCAGTAAGGATTCCATGTTCCACATCTTCTTCTAAGAGCTTCTAAATAGAAATAGTCACCCCATGTGTTACATTCGTCCACACCTCTGTTCTTACAGGTGTTTTCTTCGGAGCTTCTTGCGTAAGTACCGTGTAAAAGAAGACCGTTGGACTGCTCAATAGATTTTACCGCACATTTTTCAATTAAAGCACACAGCATCTTATCTGCCGCCATACGGTATTTCTCTTCTTCTTCTTTTTCCAGATACGGAAGCATTTCGTAAATACCGCAGATAACAATGGCAGAAGAAGAAGAATCTCTTGGCTCTGTACTTCCTGTATCAAAGTCGAAATCCCAATATGGAATTAAATCTTCCGGTAAATGTTCAATAAAATAATCGGTTACATCACGGAACATTTGAATGTACTCCGGATTTTGCTGATAGCGATAGCTTAAAGCAACGCCGTATACACCCCATGCCTGTCCTCTTGCCCATGCAGAACCATTTCGATTTCCCTGATGGGTTACACCATAAGAAGGTTTTCCGGTTTCCGGATCAATATAATACGTATGATAAGTAGAATGGTCTTCTCTTAAAACACACTGCATAGCTGTATGAATATGTTTGCATGCTTTTTCAGCATATTCCGAATTTCCTGTAACTTCTGTTGCCCAGTAAAGAAGAGGCAGATTTAAAAGACAATCAATAATCAGACGATAATCCTTTGGGTCACCTACATTTCCCCATGCCTGAATAAATTCTCCATTCTCTCTGTATCTGGTGAGCAGGTGATCGGCTGCCAATATGGCAGCCTCCTTGCCTTTTTCGCTTCCACAAAGTTTATATGCCGCAACACAAGAAAGACTATAAAGAAATCCCATATCATGATAATTCACATCAATCTTTTTCTGTATACGATTCAAAAAACTGTCTACGTGAACTTCTCCTGTTTTCTTAAATTCCTCGTCTTTTGTAAGCTCATAAGCCAGCCATACCACACCTGTCCAAAAGCCTGTAGTCCATTCTACATTTTCTGTCTTCCAGTAAAATCCTTTTTCTGTATTAGGAGACTGGAAAAAGTCTGTAAAGTCCTTTAAATTACCTTTTACAATGTCAGTTGCCTGATGAACTGCCTGTTCAATCATTTCCTGACTGCATCCCTGATATTTTTCAAGGTTTTCAAATGTCTGTGCCATATTTTTCTCCTCTTTAGCCCTTGATACCACTTGCTGCAACACCTTCTACGAAGAATTTCTGACAGGCAATAAAGATAATTACTACCGGAATCAGAGCACATACAGATGCTGCCATAATCAGAGCATAATCAGCTGCATACTGAGAAATAAACATACGAATACCAAGCTGAATTGTCTTTAACTCTGTACTGTTTAAGTAAATCAATGGGCCCATAAAATCGTTCCATACGTTTACAAAAGTAAAAATAGTTAAGGTTGCAATACCAGGTTTCGCTAAAGGTAATACCACTCGGGCAAAAATACCATATTCACCAAGTCCGTCAATGCGGGCCGCTTCTGACAATTCCTTTGGAATACTTAAGAAGAACTGCCTCATAAGAAATACACCAAAGGCACTGAAGGCGTGTAACATAATCAATCCAACATGTGTATTGTTTAAACCAAATTTAGACATCATAGTAAACTGAGGAACCATGTATACCTGCCATGGAACAGCGATTGTTGTTACATAAGCAAGGAACAGGAAATCTCTCCCTTTAAACTCCAATTTTGCAAATCCATAAGCTGCAAAACAGCTTGTTGCTAACTGAATAATGGTTGTGATAACTGTCAGCTTTGTACTATTTTTAAAGAATGTTAAAAGTGGGATTTTTTCCCAGATTTCCTGATAATTTTCAAAATGAAGACTTCTTGGAATCCATTCCATTGGAATACTGAATACATCTTTATTCAGCTTCACAGAAGAAATCAACATCCAGTAAAAAGGAATAATCATCAATACTGCCAGAAATGTCAAACCTACATAAATCAATATTTTTTTTCTTTTTTCTGCTTTCATATTGTCACTCCTTTACATCCATTCTGTGAATTTCTTCTCGCCTCTGAACTGGATTAATGTAATAACAAGTACGATGACAAATAATACGATAGCACTTGCACTTGCATATCCAAATTCAAAGTTTGTAAACGCTGCGTCATAAATATGGTTTACCATAACCTGTGTTGCACGTCCTGGTCCTCCACCGGTCATAATATAAATTAAGTCAAATACCTTAAAGCACTGAATTGTCAACATAATTACAACAAAGAATGTAGTTGGTTTTAACATTGGAATTGTAATATATCTCAGTTTCTTCCAGCCGGTTGCTCCGTCAAGGCTGGCTGCTTCATAAAGTTCTTTTGAAATTCCCTGCAAAGCTGCAAGGTATACAATCATGTAATATCCCATGTACTTCCAAACACTTACGATAATGATTGCCGGCATCGCCCATTTTACAGATGCCACCCAACCTGGAGGATTGGAAATACCGATTGCTCTTAAAAATTCATTGATTGGACCTACATCCTTCATAAAAAGCATGTTCCATACCGCACCTACTGCAACAAGAGAAGCAATATAAGGGAAGAAAAATGCGGTACGATAAGCAACAATTCCCTTAATCTTACTGTTCAGTAAAACTGCAATCAAAAGTGCTGCAGCAACTGTAAGAGGTACTGTAAAAATTGCATAGTAGAAGGTGTGACCTACCGACATCTTGAAAGTAGAATCACTCATCAGACGTACAAAGTTGTCAAAACCTACAAATTCCATTGGTGTATTTGCAGAACCATTCCATTTCATAACACTGAGCACAAAAGAAAATATTACCGGAATAAATATAAACAAGAAATATCCGATAAAGTTCGGTAAAATAAATGAATATCCAATCAGATTATTTTTTATGACTCTTTTTTGTTTTGATGTTAATGCCATATCCTTTTCTCCTTTTCCAGAATACAGGGCTTTCCGTCTGTGTGAGTTCTACATTCAGAAAGCCCTATCCCTTGCTATTTCCATTTATCACGGATTGGCTTCACGTATTTCTTTTACACGCTCTGTCATATTTTTAAGTCCGTCATCAATACTTTCTTCGCCAATCATAATCAAGTCATGTTCTTCTTCCACTGTTTTACGAATTTTTTCAATATTCTTATCCAGCGGTCTGTCGAATACCATACCTTTTAATTCTAATGCCTCTGCACAGCCTTCTGGGAAACCTTCTACGGAAGTTACTTTTTCCATAATTGTATCGTTCTGAACAACTGTTAAAATACCATACTCAGCAAGTTTTTCAGCTGTTTCTACGCTTGTTGCACATTTTACAAATTCCCATGCTAAATCTTTCTGGTCGGAGTTTGCATTGATTGCAACCGGTGTTACAGCGCCAACACTGTTTCCTGCTTCTACGCCTTCCGGATGAGGAATTTTTGCAAATCCCCAGTTAAAGTCCAGTTCTCCTGCATTCTGTGCCTGAATTAAGTTTGCGATGAACCATGTTCCCATTGGCATCATTGCACATTGCTGCTGCTGGAATACACTTGAATAGTGTAAGTTTCCTGTTTTAATTGTTGCATAATCCTGAATAATTTTATCTTTCTGCATACGCAGTGCCTGCTCATAAGCCGGCTTTAAGAAATCGTAATTATCAGCTACCAACGTATGTTTTCCATCCTGAATTGCCCAGTTACATACTAAAGCCATCCAGTTATGATTATGTGTTCCATAAATTTTATCGTTTCCTTCGCCGCTGGTCATCTTACGCGCCAGTTCTTCGTATTCATCCCATGTCATGTCGTTGCTTGGATAAGGAACATTTGCTTTATCAAACAGATCTTTGTTGTAATACAGCACGTACCAGTCAGAACGGTATGGAAGTGTATACTGTGAACCATCAATCTGAAGCTCCTCAGCAGTTCCATTATAGATAGATAAATCTAATTTATCTTTTTCAATGTATTTATCCAGAGATTCAATCTGTCCTTTTTCCTGCATACTAATCTGTGTTCCCATGTCCTTTACAAAAATAACGTCTGGATCAGGATCACCGCCAGCAAGCATAACAGTCAGCTTATTGTTATATTCGTTTGCTGCAGTATCTATGTACTCGATTTCTACATCAGGATGTTTTTCCTTAAATACTTCAACGGCTGCTTTAAACTGTGGTGATGTGTCGTTGATGTGTCGTTATCCCATGTAGAAATTGTCAGCTTCTGCTTTCCGCCATCTTCCTTTTTGTCTTCCTTTTTTTCCCCACCGCAGCCTGCCAACATACTTACTGACATCGCTGCAATCATTCCCATTGCAATTACTTTTCTTGCTTTCATACTGCTCCTCCTTTATGAAAAATGTTCCGTTGTTTTTTGTAAATATAGAGTACCAAAAATTCACCGTTGCATAAATGAATTATTTATCTATTTCTATTACTTTCTATAGATAGCCATATTTTTTCTTGTACTTTTTTCATATTTTATTACTTTCTTACATTTTTCATAAATTTTTCAGGAACTTTTCACACCTTCCCTTACTCCCCAATTAAAGTTAAAATATAAGACTCATTTGTTCCATTACAATTCATTGTTTACGAACCCCGATCATCTGCCATGATAAACAAAATGTTCATCCTCTATTTTCTCCTCCCATTCCAGCTGCAAATTGGTGTCCGAATAAAATTTCAATGGCAAAATTACATATTCTGACTTAAAATATGCTTCCCCACAACCGCCCCAGCGGTCACCCAGATACCAGTATTCTTCTTCTCCTGATATGGGATTATTCTTTCTTATTACGCTAGTCGGCTGTGATTTATAAGTAGTTTCATTACCTAAGTCATAGCGTTCTGACCATCCATGGGCAATATGGCGAGAATATGCATAAGAAGACTGATTAGGTATCCAACCGGTACATCCACTAGTTAAAAGATAATAATAGC
>RCNH01000169.1_pt1 | contig 31510 bp, 29 predicted proteins | sample 2041161 | NCBI WGS metagenome assembly RCNH01 (sample SAMN09708215, study PRJNA481090) | Feces metagenome, whole genome shotgun sequencing project. | biome: feces | host: Leptonychotes weddellii | place: Antarctica: Sion Island | collected 2010-03-01 | reverse complement strand
ACACGGTCCCTGCGGACTTTCCCTGAAGGGCTCCATCATCAACTGTGTTTCCGAAATCTCCGGAGATTATTCCAGCGGATTTACCCGTGGCCTGGATGGCGGTGTCATTGCCAACTGCCTGTCCGTAGGTGACGAGAGTGGTCTGAAGGGCACTGCGATTGCAAGCCAGTATACCGCCGGTAAGGTTCAGAATACCTATTGGAAGAACCCTGCTGAGGCAATGACCAATTGCGGCGCAAAGACTGCCGAAGAGCTGAAGGGTGAGGAGCTGCTTGCAGCTCTGAATGCAAACAGAGGTGAGTATGGTTCCGAATGGGTCATGGGCGACAACTACCCCGTCCTGAAGGCCAACACCCCTGAGGTGGCTCCTAAGCCCGAACCTGAACCCGAACCCGAAGGACCCTATGTCTACTTCAAATACGATGACGGCACTGTTCAGAAGATGGACGACAAAGATACCTTCACTTTGAATGTACTGTCTCAGGGTAAATTTGTGCTGGCAGGCACCGACAAGGAGCCTGAGTGGGACTGCGTAACCGAAACCAGTTATATCAACAAGCATTATTGGATTTCCTCTGATGGCCGTTATTCTCCCCGCCATGTGGAAAAAGTAACCGCAACAGTTAGAAATAAGAACGACCACGATGATGTCATCAAGACCTTCTATATTGATAATGTTTCCAGCAATATCGAGGAACTGAAGGCATATGTAGACGGTAAGGAAGTATCTCTGGATAAGCCTTACAAGGTAGACGGCACCAACAGAGCCAGCGTTTTTGTTAAGGGCAAGATAAAGGGTACCGAGGAATGGGTGGACATTCCCAAGTCTCTGGCACTGGATTATGACAAGGTAAGCGGCGACGGCCTGATCAATGCGTTCGGCGTATTCCAGGTAAATAATAATAGTGCAGCAACCTTTAAGGTTACTTTGCTGGAAAACGACCTGGAGGTTCAGTTTAAAGCAATTTCTAATCCTGTAAAGCTGGAAAGCTTCCATGTCACAGTTCCCGAGGTTTGGTACATCGACCGGTGGAATGGTTTGGCAGAAGGCTATCTTGGCATTGCAGAAGGCAACAATCCTGCAAGAGACTATCAGTTCACCTATGCACCGGCAAATGCAGGCAATACAAAGCTGAACTGGGAAGCTTTGAACCCTGATGTTGCAACCCATATGTACGAGTTCCACAATGGCATTGTTCCCAAGAAGGCAGGCGTGGCAAAGTTCAAGCTGACCAGTATTGATAATCCCAACCTGCAGCAGGAGATCAGCGTTGAATTCAGATATAAGAATCCCCTGAAGGAAGCAACGGTCGAACAGGAAACAATATACCTCAAGGAAGGCGAGTATGTTGACTTTAAGATCAACGCAATGCCTGAAAACGCAACTGAGCAGAGATTTGTTTGGACCTACGATAAAGAGGGAATTATTAAGGTGGGTGACACCATCAACACAGACCCCGGTGATGTAGATGTTCCTCACTGGACAACCCATACCGTGACCGCATTGCAGACTGGTGATGTCAAAGTAACCGGTACCCCCTATGATGACACAGCAAATTGCAAGCCCGTTGAGTTCACCGTACACGTTACCAAAGACGGTAATGCCCCCGAAGTGCCCGATTACCTTGCAGTGGCCAGAGAGGATATCAAGCACGGTGCAGAAGAGCTCAAAAAGCAGGCACTGAATGCCTACGGTGAGGAGTGGAACATTTTCTCCACTCTGAGAGCTGGCGAGACCATTGCACAGGATAAGTTGGATCAGTATTACGCAAGCGTGGAAGAAAAGGTCAAAAATGATGCAGATAAGATGATGCCCACAGATTTTGCCCGAGTGATTATCACCCTGGAGGCTATGGGCAAGGATCCTGCCACAGTGGGCGGTGTGAACCTGCTGGAGAGACTGTATAATTCCAAGCAGATTGAAAATGGTACTTCCAATTACCCCATATGGGCACTGATTGCTCTGGATGGCTGGAAGTCTGAAATCCCTGCCGATGCACAGTGGACAAGAGAAGAACTGATTAAGAAGAGCCTCACCTTCCAGGCAGAGGCCGGCGGCTTTGGCCTGTATGATAACAAGACCATCAGCATGGACATGACTGGTATGGCGGTGCAGGCATTGGCACCTTACTACAATGATGCAAAGTATCCTGAGGTCAAGGAAGCAGTAGACCGTGCCATGGCATACATGAAGGAAAATATGTCCGCTCAGGCCGGATACCACGACAGCTGCACAGCATCTCAGGTGCTTACCGCAATTACTGCACTGAAGATGGACCCCCTGAAGGCAGAAAATGGTTTTACAAGAGGCAGTAGAAACCTTGTTAGTTTCCTCCATGGATACAAGGTGCCCACAGGCGGTTTCGGCTATATGGATGGCGAGCAGGTCAATGTCATGGCTACTCAGCAGGTGACTTACGCTCTGGTTTCCTATCAGCGTCTGGCTGACAAGATGACCAGTCTGTATGATATGACAGATACCGCTGCTGAAGTTCCCGTGGATCCCGTGGAGCCCACAGATCCCACAGATCCCGTGGAGCCCACAGATCCCGTAGATCCCACAGATCCCGTAGATCCCACAGATCCCGTGGAGCCCACGGATCCCGTGGATCCCACAGATCCTGTGGATCCCACAGATCCCGTGGATCCCACAGATCCCACTGATCCCGTAGAGCCCACCATTACCTTTGATGACGTAAAGCCCGGCGACTTCTTCTATGAGCCTGTTATTTGGGCAGTAGAAAATGAAATCACTGATGGCGTTGGCAACAACAAGTTCAACCCCAAGGGCTTCGGCACCAGAGGACAGGTTGTGACCTTCCTGTGGCGTGCAGCTGGCTGCCCCGAACCCACCACCACAGAGAATCCCTTCAAGGATGTGGCCTCCAACCGGTTCTACTATAAGCCCGTGCTGTGGGCTGTGGAAAACGGCATTACAAAGGGTATCACCGATACAGAGTTTAAACCCGGAAATGTCTGCACTCGTGGCGAAATCGTGACCTTCCTGTGGCGCTTCAAGAACAAGCCTGAAGCCAGCAACACCGAGACAAACTTCACCGACGTTGCTCCTTCCAGATACTACACAGAAGCTGTCGCATGGGCTGCAGAGAACAAGATTGTGGAAGGCATCGGCAATAACCTCTTTGCTCCCAGCCACACCTGCACCCGTGGTCAGATCGTGACCATCCTCTTCAGAGCAAAGGACGTTGCTCCCAAGCCCTGATATACAAAGGATGCAGCAAACCCTCTGACAGAGAAAACAAAATAATTTGTACTGGGTCCCGGAAACGGGACCCAGTTTTTTTATGGCTGCACAATCAAAGCTGATTTTACTGGATGGGCGTATAATTTCACAGCCTCTGTGGAAAACTTTTCAAGAGGTGAGACCATGCTTTTGACCATAGTAAGAACGATCATCCTGTATACAGCCCTGATTTTGTCTGTCCGACTTATGGGAAAGCGGCAGATTGGGGAAATGGAGCCGATGGAATTTGTAGTTACCATGCTGATTTCCAATCTGGCCTCCATCCCCATGCAGGATATGGGAATCCCGCTTGCATGGGGAATTGCCCCTATTTTGACAGTTCTGGCATTGCAGCTGATTCTCGCAGTGCTCTCCATGTGGAATATTCCCTTTAGGCGTATGCTCTGCGGAAAGCCTGTGATCCTGATCAATGAGGGAACCATTGACCAGCAGAATTTAATCAGGACCAGAATTACGATAGACGAGCTGACAGAGCATCTGCGGCAGCGGGAGATTCTGGATCTTTCTACGGTGCAATATGCGATTCTGGAAACAAACGGCCAGATTTCTGTATTCCTTTATCCCCAGCATGCCCCGGCATCTGCGGCAGATGCCGGAATCCGGGTCAAACAGCAAAGCCTTCCGGTTACTATTGTTTCTGATGGTGTACTGCTGGAGGAAAATCTGAATCTGATTGGAAAAGACCGGGCCTGGCTTATGGGGGTTCTGCGGAATAAGGGATGCACGGTGTCTCAGACATTCCTGCTTACAGTGGATGCTCTGGGGAAAATCTGTTTCGTGCGAAAGGAGAACGGGGTATGAAACATCTGGCTCTGGGCGTGGGAATTCTGGTGCTTTTATTCGGGCTGGGTCTGTGGTCGCATACCATGGTGTACCATTTCACAGAGGAGATTGCCCAGACTCTGGAACAGGGAGAGGCGGAAAAGGCCAGAGAGCAGTGGGACTCCCATTATGGGTTTCTGGCCTCCTGGCTGGAGCATCAAAGCCTGGATAAAATTGAAGAGGGCTTTCATGAAATCAAAAGTCCGGATGATTGCAGAAAATTGGCAGAAATGGTACGGGGACTTCAGGATGAAGACTCTTTGACCTACTATAATGTGCTTTCGTGCAATGTGTATAAAAACCAGACTGAAAGATTGGCAGGGTGATTGACTAAATACTTGCATTTTTCTCTTGCCAATTTATTAAATTATAAGATATAATGAAAAAAAGGCGTTTTGCACCTGATGGTGCATGGCGCCTTTTAGAATTGGAGGACAAAACATGCTGAATTTAGTAAAACTTCCTGTTCGGAAAAGTAATGTGGCCCTGCGTGTGTGTAAAGGACATTTTGTAACCAACCACAGTCACATCAATTACTACATCGATGTCACCTTTCAGAAGTCCAGACTGAGTGAGGCTCAGGCCACGGCAAAAGCAATGGTGAAGCAGTATGTGAATTCCACCATTGTGGATACCATTTTGTGCCTGGATGGAATGGAGGTTGTGGGCACCTGCCTGGCTGAGGAGCTGACCAAGGAGGGCTTTATGTCCATCAATGCCCACCAGACCATCTATGTCATTACCCCGGAAACCAGCAGTGAATCCCAGCTGTTCTTCCGGGAAAATCTGTTCCCCATGATTCAAGGCAAGCACATCCTGATTCTGATGGCCTCCGCTACCACGGGTATCACCATCAGCCGCAGTGTGGACTGCGTCCGCTACTATGGCGGCATTGTGGCAGGAATCTCTGCCATTTACAGCGCCCAGGATGCAGCTGAGGACGGAACCCCCATTCATTCCCTGTTCAAGGTTTCTGACCTTCCTGATTATGCCAGCTACAGTGCACATGACTGCCCCATGTGCCGCAAGGGTGAGAAAATCGAGGCCCTAGTGACAGGCGGCGGTTATTCTACATTATAATTCTGCTGTTACAATAAAAGTAAAATGAGGTGCCGCAAAGTGCGGTACCTCATTTTTTCTGTATCAATCGTCTGCAAGCGTATGGAACAGAAGAGAAAAGGCGTTATGCACCTGGGGACGGAGCATAACGCCTTAAAAATGGGAGATGGTGTATTTAAGATTGTTTTGCAGCAAACAGACACCCTTGGGAAGTCCTTCTGCTTAATAGGAGTGCAGTTCTTCAATGTCTTCAATCAATGCGCGGATTTCGAGAGAAGCTTCCACAAAGTATAAGGCGGCCATGACAAGAAGAACAGACCCAATACAGAACGAAATGCCTTTGGTTACAGCCTGAATTGCAATGAAATCAGAAGAAATACCCAATTTTATCAGTCCTTTCAAAGCAGATGCGTTACTCATTCTTTAAAAATTTCATCAGGCCCTGTTATATGGGGGCTCGGCATACCCAGAGATTCAATATCTGGTCTTGGATTTGCTCATAGTCCCACAGAATTTCAGAACGCTGTTGGCTGTATGGGTCGTTGACTTTGATCTTCCCGTCTGTATAGCCGGTCATTACAATGAAGTGGCCTGTGGCAGTAAAATCTCCGGGGCCCATTACACAGATAATGGGGTTTCCGACCTCCAGATTCTGAATGATCCGATTCTCGTCCAGAGGGATTTCGGTCACATCCAATCCCAGAGTTTCGCCGCCCTCTGAGATCAGGGCCCATGCACTTCCGTTTCCGGATACGCTGTAGCCATGTTCTTTGCTGAATTCGGCAATATACCGGGGGTTGTAGTCGGGATTGTCGAGAAGGTAGATGCTTACCATAGACAGACAGGTAGGCCCGCATCCGGTCAATCCCATGGGGCCGCCGGCGTATTGGGTGTATCCCCATCGCTGGTCCCATTGAAACAGAAGGGGAACCGTGTCCGTGTCCCGGTACTCGTCCAGATTGATTTCCGGCCGGTCCTCTTTTTGCAACGGATAATTCAGCACAAAATTTTCCAGCTCCGGGTTCTTTTCCACGGCCTCCAGCAGTTCATCCGGCCAGTCACTTCTCTGCAGATTGTGTTCTGTGGCAAAGATCTCCAGAGTATTTTGAAATTCCGTATTGTGAAAAACATAGGGCGTCGAACGGGGATGACCGCCGAAGTCAATCCAATCCTTCAGCGGAGAAAACCGGATACAGACCAATCCCACCGCAAGGACGGCAAATGTCATAAATACATATTTAATCCCCCTATGGGAACGCTTTTTTTTAGGCAAGGCCTTTTCTTTTGCCATGACTTCACTCCTCCGGTTGATTGGGTTAAACCTAATTTGGATGCCATAATTGTATCATTTATAAGTAGGTTGTTTCCTTATTTCCTCACAAGGCATTATACATTTTCTCTGCGGAATTTCTTACGATTTTCCTACAAACCGGATTTTAACCGGAATGGTACCCATGTCAGACACGTTTTTATAAAAATATCAGTGCCTTTGCTGCAAGCACAGCAAAAGCACTGACATCAGTTTAAGGGGTTTCTCAGGAAAGAGGCAGCGTTACTTCAAATTCAATAAGTTCATTTGCACTTCTGGCGGTAATGGTACCGTGATGATGCTCGATGATTTCCTTTGCAATGGCAAGGCCTAAGCCTGCGCCGCCGCTTTTTGAGCTTCTGGCGGTATCCAGACGATAGAATTGCTCAAAAATGCGCCCCAGCTTTTCCGGTGGAATCGTATTTCCTTCATTTCTGAATGTAATATGCAGGTCGTTGTGTTCCTGTACAGCGCAAATCTGAATGGTTCCGCCGACAAAGCTGTAATTTACGGCATTTCTTAACAGATTGTCAAAAACACGCTGCATTTTGTTTACATCGCAGGTTATCATTGTGTCGGGAGCAATGTTCAGAATGCAGTTCAGGTTTTTCTCCAAAAGCATGGGCTGAAATTCATAGGTGAGCTGTTCCAGCAAACGGGTTAAGTTGACTCTGCTGTATTCAAGGGTGATTTCCGAGAGATTAAAGCGTGTGATTTCAAAAAATTCATTGATCAGCTCTTCCAGCCGCTCTGCTTTTTCCAGAGAAATGGACAGATATTTTTTCCTCAGCTCTTCCGAGATCTGGCTCTCATCATGCAGAAGCGTTAAATATCCAATGACGGAAGTCAGCGGTGTTTTGAGGTCGTGGGCCAGATAAACCACAAGATCGTTTTTGCGGCGCTCTGCCTCCTTTGCGGCTCGCACGCTGTTCAATGCCTTTTCACGCACCAGATTCATTTCATTTTCCATATAGGAGATTGCATCGGGCAATACAATTGGCTCACTGGTGGGAGCGGCCAGCTGTTCGGCAGCCATTCCCACCTCATCCAGATAGTGAAGGAGCCTGGATGCAAAACGGTAGGTAATCAGGAGCCAGATGCCGGACAGTGCAGCGGTGATGGACAAGGCCAAATGGTCTTTAATCAGCTTGAGCAGGGGATAAAGCAGATCGGTGTCGTACCATATAAACTGATGGCAAACCGCCTGTGCTGCAAATGCAAAGAGGATAAGTCCCAAAGTAAAGGCAATAACAGTAAAAAAGTACTCTTTCAATAGCTTTCGGGATACTTTGCTCAGATGCTTGCCCCTGTGACGGGTGGTTCCTTTTTTATTCAATGGTATAGCCGACCCCCCATACAGTTTTGATGAATTTTGGCTTTCTGGCAGGCTCATGGAGCTTTTCCCGCAGCCTTCCGATATGGGCCATGACGGTATTGTTATTGTCCAGATATTTTTCGCCCCACACCGCTTCAAACAGCTCTTCGGAGGGAATAACCTTGCCCTGATTTTCACATAAATAATAAAGGACGGAAAACTCGATGGGGGTCAATGGGATTTCTTTTCCATACAGGGTGCATTTGTGCATACTTTTGTTGATGAAAAGTCCGCGGATATCGTATTCGTCGGTCAATTCGCTTTTTTTCTCACAAGCAGCAGCACTGTTATAGCGGACATAACGCCGAAGCTGTGTTTTCACTCGTGCAACAACTTCAAGAGGATTAAAGGGCTTGGTGATGTAATCGTCTGCGCCGATGGTCAGTCCCATAATTTTGTCACTGTCCTCAACCTTGGCAGTCAGCATAATGATGGGGTAAAAATACTGCTGCCTGATTTTCCGGCAGATGGAAAAACCATCCACATCCGGCAGCATCACATCCAGCAGGGCCAGATCTATTTTTTCTGACGCAATGCATTTTAAGGCATCGGTACCGTTGTAGCATTTATGCACCGTGTAACCATCATTTCTGAGATAGACTTCCAGCAGATCTGCAATCTCTTTTTCGTCATCCACAATCAGAATATGTTCATTCACTGTTGTGCCACACTCCTTATCTGTTTTACCCGGCAAAGCTTTTGGAATGACTCCGTATCATTTGCCTTAAATTATATCATTAAAAGTTTAATTTGCAATTGTTCCGTCTGACAAATCGAATTTCTTCACATCTATGGGGCAAAGATCGCCCCATGCACTGCTCCCGTTTCGACTGACAGAGGAGATGAGAGATGGTACAATCCATCACAGACTATCTTGGGAGGTGCAGAAATGAAAGTGCTGGATTTGTTTGTTTTGGCCCTGGGACTGTCCATGGATGCGTTTGCAGTATCCATTTGCAAGGGATTGGCAGTGAAGCATGTAACAGGCCCCCAGGGAGCCTGGGTAGGACTCTGGTTCGGCGGCTTTCAGATGGGAATGCCTCTGCTGGGATTTCTCCTGGCAGATTCTTACGCCGGAGTACTTGCATCCTATTCTCACTGGATTGCCTTTGGACTTTTGTGTGTCATTGGTGCCAATATGATTCTGGAGTCCCTGGATCAGGAGGAAGAGACGGTGTCGGCAGATCTGGGGTGGAAGGCAATGTGCCTGCTGGCAGTGGCCACCAGCATTGATGCACTGGCGGCAGGGATTTCTCTGGTGGCGATAGTGGACAGAGCACTGGTTGCAGAGGGAAGATTTAATCCGGGAAGTATCTGGGCGGCAGTAGTCCTCATTGGGGCAGTAACATTTTTGCTGTCCTGGATTGGAACTGTTTTAGGCAGCAGATTTGGGGGAAAACACGGGAAAAGAGCGGAAATTTTCGGGGGTGCGATTCTGATTGGTCTAGGAATTAAGATTTTACTGGGCGCACTTTTGTAACTTCATACAATTTTAATATTTTTACGCTTTTTTTCTTCATAATTTTCAGATAAGATATAGGTACAAAATGCTTATATGTTGTTTCGACAACTTTCTCTTTTTCATTTCTTCACCTCCTTTTTTTAATCCACAACCCAGCCGAATAGGCTGGGTTGTGGATTTTTTGGCATCTGAAAAGCGACACGGCTTGCACTGAGACCGAAAATGCTGTAGAATAAAGAAATCAGTTTAGGAGGTTTTGAATATGAAACAAACTTGTATGCGGATTCTGAGCCTTCTTTTGTGCCTGACTATGCTCCTGTCTATGACAGTGCTGGCAGTACAGAAGAATTCCGGTGTCCGACACGAAACAGCCACGGCCCTCAGTGCAGATGCCGAGGCCTATTACACAGGAGACTATTCCTGGGACAATCTGCTCTTGCAGGAGGGCCTCAGTACAGACAGCAGTCTTGAGGCCATGAATTCCCGGCTCTATGAGACACTCCATACTTTGATGGAGAGCACACAGACTCATTCTGTATCCTATAAGAGCCTCACCAAGTACTGGCGTGATACAGATACACAGCCGGGCTACAAAGATGCAACCCTGTTCTACAGTGACTGCGACGGTTCCAGCTACAACCGTGAGCATGTATGGCCCAAGAGCCGGGCTTCCTTCCAGGAGCATAACGGCGGCTGCGACCTGCATCATCTGCGGCCTACAGATACGATCATCAACTCCACCCGCAGCAACTACACCATGGGCAATGTCCGTGGCGTTCTGACGGACTACAAGACCAAGGACTATGAGGGAAAGACGGTTCTGTACTACAGCCCGGAAACTGACCTGGTGGAGGTCAATGACAATATCAAGGGCGATGTGGCCCGAATCCTGCTCTATGTCTATGTCCGCTGGGAGCAGCCCAATCTGACCGAAAATGTTGCCGGTGCAAACCTGCCTCGCCCTGACAGCGATGACCAAAAAAACAATGGTCTCAAGGTCATGGAGAGTGTGGACACCCTGTTGCAGTGGTGTGAGCAGGACCCTGTAGACGAGTGGGAGATGAGCCGTAATGACAGCGTTCAGACGGTTCAGGGCAACCGGAATGTGTTTATTGACTATCCCGAGCTGGCCTGGCTCCTGTTCGCCAGACCTCTGCCCAGCGATATGGATACTCCCTCCGGCTATGCCAAGGAGGAGCAGAAGCCTGCTTATGAGATTACCGCAAAATCCAGCCGGGAGGATTGGGGTACCGTAGCCCTTTCCGGCAACAAGATTACCGCATCCCCCAAGGATGGTTATTATGCAGAAAAGGCCACCGTGGAGCCTGCCGGAGCAGCTCAGATTCAGCAGGAGGGCAATGTGTTCCGGGTGAGCCAGCTGACCTCAAATGTGACTGTGACCATTCACTTTGCTCCCAAGGAGAAAGCGCACATTTCCTATTCTCTGCCCCAGAGCGTCAGTGCACAGAACGCAGTGACAGAAAGCTATCTGGGAGACGAAGTGACCCTTCCTCAGGTGGAAGGTCAGGAAGAGGGATACACCTTCCAGGGTTGGGTAGACACCCCTGTGGAGAAAACCACAGATCTGGGAGATCTGCGAGTATATAAGCCCGGCGAGGCATATGTTCTGACAGCAAAAGAGACCACCCTTTATGGCCTGTTCTCTATGCAGGTCAGTGACGGTACCGGTGAGGCCAATACTTACCGCCTTGTGACCCAGGCCCCCCAGAACTGGAGCGGCAACTATGTCCTGGTAGGCACCAGCAACGCAGTAGAATATGCACATCTGGCTACCGGCAATTCTGTAGGCAGCGCAGACGGTGCGGTTGCACTGGAAACCGCCGGAATTACCCACACCGGGGATACTCTGGGAGAGGTTTCCGGAGACTATGTGATTCAGATAGAGCAGTGTGCCGACGGCACCTACTCTATGAAGCTGGCAGCCTCTGAAACGCCCTGCTACCTGTCTTATACAGGTACAAAGAATTCTCTGAGTGTCTCCGACAACAATACAGGAGCAGACACCCACTGGAGCTTTACGGTTACCGGAGACGGGGTGCAGATTCAAAATGCAGGTACCTCCAACCGTTATTTGCAGTTTAATGCATCGGCTAAGATGTTCCGCTGCTATACCGGCTCTCAGCAGACCCCTGCCCTCTATGCCGAGGCTGGCAGCATCACTACCTGGTATCAGACCTTCTCTCCTGTCTGCAGCCATGTGGCAGAAACCAGAAATCAGAAAGAGGCTACCTGCCTGGAGCCCGGTTATACCGGAGATGTTTATTGCAAGAACTGCGGAATCCTGTTAGAGCAGGGCAAGGAAATTCCTGCCCTTGGCCACGAGTGGAGCCAGTGGGAAGAGGAGACAGCAGCGACCTGTCTCCAGCCCGGCGTGGAAGAACGCCACTGCACCCGCTGCAATGAGGTAGAAACCCGGGAAATTCCTGCTCTTGGCCATGAATGGAGCCAGTGGGAAGAGAAAACAGCTCCCGGCTGCTTCCACACTGGTGAGGAAGAACGCCGCTGCACCCACTGCAATGAAGTGGAAACACGGGAAATTCCTGCAAACGGAGATCACTGCCCCAGCAAGGCGTTTTCCGACCTGGATCTCAGCCGCTGGTATCATGCCGGTGTGGACTATGTGCTGGAACAGAAGTTTATGAAGGGTGTGGGCAATGGCCTGTTCAGACCCAATGGCATCATGACCCGTGGAGAGGTTGTGACGGTTCTGTATCGTATGGAGGAAAGCCCTGAGGTGACAGGAGAGCACCCCTTCCAGGACGTAGAGGCCGGACGCTATTATGAAGATGCTGTGGTATGGGCATATCAAGAGGGCTTGGTCAAGGGTGTCAGCGATACCTCCTTTGCACCTTCGACTCCGATCACCCGTGAGCAGATGGTGACATTCCTGTACCGCTATGCCCAGTATAAGGGGCAGGATGTTTCCGCTTCCGGGGACCTTACCTCTTATCCGGACCATGAACAGGTGAAGCCGTTTGCCAAAGAGGCAATGACCTGGGCTGTGGATAAGGAAATTATCAAGGGCATCGATGGCGCCCTGATGCCTCGTGGACAATCCACCAGAGCACAGAGTGCCACCATGGTGCAGAGATTCGCTCAGTAAATACAATGGCACCTCAGAGGCTCCCTTATGGCGGGGGAGCCTTTGGGGTGCCTCTTTGTAGGAATAAAAAAGTGCCGTCCTGCCTTTTGGCGGGACGGCATTTATTCAGGGGGTGGCGAAAGAATCAGGAGTCCTTGCGGAACACTTCCAGACCGGGAGCGTTGGGGGCAAGCTTGCTGACCTCATAGAGCAGACCGGCGGCCTCCATACGGTTGAGGCTGCCGTCAGGGTCGGACAGGGAAATTCCGCCTGCGGTCATGGCAGATACGGCACCCTGTGCCCAGGCAGGAGCATCCTCACAGAGTTCACTTCCCTTGGGAAGCATGAGAACATTCTGAAGCATAACGGCGGCTTCTGCACCGGTAATGGGGTCATTGGGCCGGAACAGCAGCTTTCCGGTTTCCTTGGAGCCGGAAACAACGCCCAGGCGCATGGCGGCGGCCAGGTAGGGGCGGAGCCACTGTGCACAGTCTTCCTCATCCTGAAAACCGGAGGAAGTGACACTGTCTTCCACGGGGATTTTCAGAAGCTTCATTACCATAGCCAGAAACTCACTGCGGCTGACATCTTCCTGAGGACCGAAGCAGGGAACCCCTGTTACCAGACGACCGCCGAAGAGACCGGTTTCCCGCATCCACAGAGCCTCAAACTGGCCGGAAGTCACATCCTTATAGGTGGTGCTGTCCAAAGGCTTGAGAATCTGGATGGACACGGTAGCCTCCGGGGATACGGCCCCCTGTTCATCGGTGGCGGTGAAGGAAAAGCTGTCCTCGCCCACCCGATTCTCAGTAGGGGTGTAAGTGAAGGCACCGCCGTCTCCCAGTGTGACGGTTCCCTGCTTGGGAGGCTTGGTAATGGTGAATTGCAGAGCACCGCCTTCCGGGTCCTTGGCCAGAAGGGTTCCCTGGTTTTCCAGATTCTTGTAGGTTTCAAAGGTGCTGTTTTCTGCGGTGGGTGCCTTGTTCTCCTGCTTGCGCAGAGACAGAGTCATGGTGGCTTCCTGTTCTACACAGGTAGAGCAGATGGGCAGATAGGACACCTGCACATCCTGACTCTGGGTGGCAGCGGGGTGGAAGGTCAGTCGGCTGAGCTGCTGGGCGGTCAGAATGTCACCGGGGACAATGACACGGCTGTTTAACTGCAAGGTGCCCATGCTTGCAGCCGGGACGGCGGTAATGCAGATTCCGGTGAGGTCTTCCGGGGAATTGCAGGGGAAGTCCTCTGCCTGGAAGCAGTAGACGGCATCTGCCGGGGCCTCTGCAGCCCGGGCGGGGCCGAAGCTTCCCAGGACCATCAGAGCCGCCATGGATAGGGACAGAAAACGGGTTGCTCGGATCATGGAATAAACCTCCTATTTGACGTTTGCAGAGGTAGTGTTTGCAGGAAGCGGAAAAACTATACGCTCCAGGGAAAAAAAGCCGGGAAAAAGGAGCGGGCAAAGCATCTGCACGGAGAAAGCAAGGAGACATAAAAATAATAGTATGAAAATCTGCCTGTTTCTATTTGAAACAGGCAGATTTTTAATGTTGTCTATGGTGTTATTTGCTTTTAATAACTTCCTTCTCCAGCCAGTGTCCGCCGTGGAACCGGGCACTGAAAACAACGGCACGGGCCAGCCAGGAGACCCACTGGGCAATCCAGACGCCCAGAAGACCCAGACCGCAAGGAATGGCCAGAACATAGCCCAGACCGATATTCACGATCCACATAATAACAAGGGAGGCGGTGGAGGGGAAGGCGCTGTCTCCTGCTGCACGAAGGGTAAAGGGCAGTGCATAAGAGGCAGGCCAGAACAGAATCAGGAACGGGATGCTGTAGATCAGGACCTGCGTGGTCATGGCAGCAACATTGGCAGTGGGATTATACTGGGTCAAGAGGACAGGCAGGGCAGGATAGAAGAGCAGGCCTGTCAAAGTGAGAAGGCCCAGGGCGATGACAACGGTGCATTTGCCGTAGTGGTAAGCTTCCTTCTTTTCCTTGGCGCCGATACACCGGCCCACCACAGTGACAGCCAGGCTTCCTGAGGCAGCGGCAGCAGCGGTGAGACCGCCCAGAAGGGAGCTTGCAACCGCATTTGCTGCAATGGCTTCCGTTCCCAGATTTACCATATAAATTCCGGCGACGATGGCACCGCAGGAATTAAAGATCTGCTCCATACCCAAAGGAAGACTGATTTTAACAGTGGATCCCATAAGCGAACCGTCATAGGAGAAAATATTGCGCAGTTTCAGAGCGATGGGCGGCCGCCAGAAGAACAGCAGCACAACTGCACACAGTGCGCCCAGAACACGGGCAGAAATCAGAGCCAGGATACTGCCCTTTACATCCAGGTTGAGGATGTTGAGGCAGAGGATACTGAAGACAAAATAAGCCACATTGATGATGACACTGAGGGTCAGACATCTTTTGGATTCTCCCATGCCCTGCAGGATGGAGAAAATGGCATAGTAAAGGGAGAAAGCCATAATGGAAAGGGCACTGCCGGACAGATAAATTTCTGCCTTTTGCAGCACCAGAGCCTCAGCCTTGGGGTACAGCAGCAGCAAAAGCTCCCGGGGGAAGAGCACCAGCGGGAAGCAGCCGATGACGGCCAGCAGAGCCATAAGCCATATGATCTGTCCGATGGAGCGTTTCAGAAGTGTTTCATCCTTTGCGCCGCAGCACTGGGCCACCACGACGGAGCTGCCGGCACCTACAGCACTAAACACGCAGGAGAGCATATTTACAATGGGGCCTGCCAGAGAAATAGCGGCAATAGAAGTTTCACCATTTTTACTGATGAGTGCGGTGATGAGCATACCAATGAACATGATTGACATATTGTCCAGAATATAGGGACCGGTCATGCGGGCGATTTCTCGCCAGGTAAACACATTACCTGATAAATTTTTAGTCAGCCACCCGTCCAGACGGACAGGAATCTTTTGCTTATACATAAGCAAACACCTCTCTTTACGGGGTACTAATAACACAGATTTAAGCAATAGTCAATGCACGGCAGTTATGATATCACTTTTCGATACATTCCCGGTTGCTGTAGGTAACATATAAATTTTGCTCAAGTTTTGTGTTTGGGTATAGCAATGTTGAATAAGGTATGCTATAATCATAAAATCTTTCCGGCAGAGGAAATAACTGGAATAATTAAGAGGAGTGACAGCGGTATGGGTCTGATAAGAGCAACAAAATCAGCCGTGCAAAGTGTACTGGCAGACCAGTGGAAGGAATTTTTCTATTGCGATGCAATGCCTCCCAATGTCCTGGCAGTACAGGGTAAAAAAAGAGTTTCCGACCGTTCTTCCAATACAAAAGGTCCCGATAATGTAATTTCTGACGGCTCCATTGTAGCACTGGCAGACGGTCAGTGCCTGATGATCGTATCCCAGGGACAGGTTGTGGAATTTACAGATAAGCCTGGTGAATATACCTTTGATGCAGCCGGTGAACCCACGATTTTTGCCGGCTCCTTTGGCAAAAGTGTTCTGGAAAGTATTAAATCCGTAGGCCAGAGAACTGCTTTTGGCGGAGAGGTCCCCAAGGATCACAGAGTGTACTATTTTAATACCAAAGAGCTGATTGGAAACAAATATGGTACCCCCAATCCGGTTCCCTTCCGGGTGGTGGATGAAAACATTGGGTTGGATGTGGATATTTCAATTCGCTGCTTCGGCGAATACAGCTATCACATTATGAACCCGCCTCTTTTCTATAAGAATGTGTGCGGCAACTTTACCGGCGTATTCAGAAGAGAGGCTCTGGACGATCAGCTGAAGTCTGAGCTTATGACAGCACTTCAGCCGGCTCTGGCCAGAATTTCGGCCATGGGCATCCGCTATTCTGCCCTTCCCGGCCATACGGCGGAGCTGGCAGAGGCACTCAACGAGGTTTTGTCTTCCAAATGGCGTGAAACCCGGGGCCTGGAGATCGGAGAAGTGGGCGTGAGCAGCGTAAAGGCCTCCGAGGAAGACGAAAATATGATTAAGGAGCTCCAGCGTAATGCTGCCTTCCGCAATCCCAATATGGCTGCGGCGCATCTGGTCAGCGCACAGGCGGAAGCAATGCAGGCTGCGGCCTCTAATAAGAATGCAGGCCCTGCCATGGCCTTCATGGGAATGAATATGGCGGCCAATGCAGGAGGAATGAACGGACAGAACCTGTTCCAGATGGGACAGCAGCCCCAGTATCAGCAGCCGAAGACGCAGCAGCCTGCTGCTGCACCTGCCGCTGACAGCTGGACCTGCTCCTGCGGCACAGTGGTCAGCGGAAAGTTCTGCCCCCAGTGCGGCACAAAGAAGCCGGAGCCCAAGCCTGCGGCCAAGGACAGCTGGACCTGCTCCTGCGGTGCCGTGGTGACAGGAAAATTCTGCTCTCAGTGCGGCGCCAAACGGCCCGAGGAGGTAAATGGCTGGACCTGTTCCTGCGGTGCGGTGAACAAGGGAAAGTTCTGCTCGGAATGCGGCGCAAAGAAGCCTGCCGGAGAACCTCTGTATCGCTGCGATAAATGCGGCTGGGAGCCGGATGATCCCAAGCATCCTCCCAGATTCTGCCCCGAGTGCGGCGATCCGTTCAATGACGAGGATATCCGCTGATATGGGTCACAGACAGAATATTCTGTTGTGATATATTATTTTTGAAATAAGGAGAAACTCAACATGAAAAAGGTACTTAGCGTAATTCTGGTTCTTTCCATGGTGTTTGTTCTGGTGGCCTGCGGCGGCAATAAAGCTGCCGGCGAGTATGTTCTGAAGAGCATGGTAATGGGAGAGCAGGAAGTAAAGGCAGAAGACCTGGAAACCTTAGGCATGTCCGCAGACAGCTTCAATCTGGTCCTGAATAAGGATTCCACCGGCACAATCACGATCATGGACGAGACTCAGGATCTGACCTGGGATGACAAGGTTCTGACTGCGGAGGGTGAATCCATTGAGTACACCCTGGAAGGTAATGAGCTGACTCTTACCGTGGACGGATTCTCTATTGTGTTTGTTCGCAAGTAATTTCATAGAAGTTTCATAGAAAAGCAAAGAGAACCGCAAATGGGCCGACCTTCTGGTTGGCCCATTTGTTTATTGCGGAAACCGGGAAACAGTGGTATAGTAAGGACAATAGGTATGATCTTGAAAAAGGGGTGCTTTTTATGACCGAGGAAACAATGATTCAGTATGCTGTGGACGAGGGCTTTGCAACAGCAGCCGTGATTGATACATCAGAAATTACCTTTGACCCGTCTTTTCGCCCCTTTTGTGAGGAAAATCTGTGTGGAAAGTATGGGGTGAATTACTCCTGCCCCCCAGACTGCGGTTCTCCGGAGGAGATGAAGCAGCGGATTCTTGCCCATAAAAAGGCGCTGGTCCTGCAAACCATCTGGGAGATTGCGGACTATTCTGATGCACCTGCCATTAAGGAGGCCAAATCCATCCACAATACAGCGGCCATTCGCCTCATGAAGCGGCTGCGGGCAGAGGGCTGCGACGGATTTATGGTGGGAGCCAGCGGCTGCAGCCTGTGCAATCCCTGCGCCATTACCAAGGGCGAGCCCTGCAGATTTCCGGATCTGCGATATTCCTGCATGTCGGCCTATTGCATTTTTGTGAAAAAACTGGCAGACAAATGCGGGATGGAATACGACTGCGGCCCCGGTTTGCTGGCCTTTTTCGGAATGTATGTCTTTGACTGATTCATAGGGCTTCTGCAGGGAGAGAAGAAATGCATATTTGCACGGAAATTTTACCATGCACGAAACATAAGGTGATAGTTCCCGGAGAAGTGGACCTGTGCGTTCATTTCTTCGGGAACTTTTATCTGCCAAAATCAGGCGGTATGACAGCAGATTTCCTTGTATTACAACTAAATCATCTGCTCATGGTGAATTTTTGAAAACCCTATTAAAAGGAGGATTATTTTTCTCTGTACCGAAAAAAATGCACAGAAGGACTTGACAAATTCCTATTTAGACAGTATGATATACCCGGTTAGCGACAGATAACTTTTTGAGGTGATTAAGATGAATTTAACCGAAGCACAGGAAGGAAAAGAGTACATTGTTCAGCAGATTGAAACAGATGATGAGGAGTTAAATGCCTTCCTGTTTTCTCTGGGATGCTACAGCGGCGAACCGATTACGGTGATTTCCCGGATGAAAGGCGGTTGCGTGGTCTCCATCAAGGATGGCAGATACAATATCGACAACCAGCTGGCAGAGGCAATCTTGGTTTGAGGGCCATCTGCCCGATGTTTTCCTAGTTAATTTATATACATAGGTTAGCCGAAACTACCTAAAAGAGAGGTAAAAGGTGGCCTTTTATATGCAAGGAGGAAAGAAAAATGAGAATTGCTTTAACAGGCAATCCGAACAGCGGCAAAACGACCATGTATAATGCCCTGACCGGTCGTAATGAACGGGTGGGCAACTGGGCCGGCGTTACTGTTGAAAAGAAAGAACATCCTATTAAAAAGAACTACTATTCCGGATCAGAGGAACTGATTGCGGTAGACCTGCCGGGTGCATACTCCATGTCTCCGTTCACCTCTGAAGAAAGCATCACCAGCTCTTATGTGAGAAATGAGAATCCCGATGTTATCATTAATATTGTGGATGCTACCAACCTGAGCAGAAGCCTGTTCTTTACCACACAGCTTCTGGAGCTGGGAATTCCCGTTGTAGTCGCCCTGAACAAGGCCGATATCAACGAGAAAAAGGAAACCAAGATCAATGTGGAGCAGTTGTCCCAGAAGCTGGGCTGCCCCGTTGTTGAGACAGTTTCCACCTCTGCCGGCGGCCTGGGCGATGTAGTCCGGATCGCTACTGAGCAGAAGGGCAAGACTCAGGCAGCCCCCTACTCCCAGGGTGATGTTGACCTCACCGATAAAAAGGCTGTTGAGAACGCCGATAAAAAGCGCTTCGATTTTGTTAATAAGATCGTTGCTAAGGTTGAGACCAGAAAGGTACTTACCAAAGAGAGAAACTATCAGGATAAGATCGATGCTGTCCTGACCAACCGCTGGGCAGGCATTCCTATTTTTGCGGTTGTCATGTTCCTGGTGTTCTACATTTCTCAGTCCACACTGGGCCCCTGGCTGGCTGATTATCTGACCGGCTGGATCGAGCAGTTCCAGAAGTGGGTCGGCGGCCTCCTGGCGAATGCTTCTCCTCTGCTGCAGTCCCTTCTGGTTGACGGCATTATCGGCGGCGTTGGCGCCGTCCTGGGCTTCCTGCCCCTGGTTATGGTCATGTACTTCCTGATTGCACTGCTGGAAGACTGCGGCTATATGGCTCGTGTCTCCGTTGTGCTGGACCCCATCTTCAAGAAGGTCGGTCTTTCCGGTAAGTCTGTCATTCCCTTCGTCATCGGCACCGGCTGCGCCATCCCCGGCATCATGGCCTGCCGTACCATCCGTAACGAGCGTGAGCGCAGAGCCACTGCTATGCTGACTCCCTTCATGCCCTGCGGTGCAAAGCTTCCTGTTATTGCACTGTTTGCCAGCGTGTTCTTCTCTGAAGCTTCCTGGGTTGGTACCATCATGTACTTTGTTGGTATCCTGCTGATCTTCCTGGGCGCCCTGCTGGTAAATAAGATTGCCGGTTACAAGAATCGTAAGTCCTTCTTTATCATGGAGCTGCCCGAGTACAAGATTCCTTCTCTGAAGCGTGGCTTCATGTCCATGTGCTCTCGTGGCTGGGCCTACATCGTGAAGGCCGGTACCATCATCCTGCTGTGTAACACTGCTGTTCAGGTTATGCAGTCCTTCAACTGGAGCTTCCAACTGGTGGAAGAGGGTATGGAAAATACCTCCATCCTGGCTTCCATCGCTTCTCCCTTTGCTGTTCTGCTGGTGCCTCTGGGCTTCGGCGTGTGGCAGATGGCAGCAGCCTCTATCTCTGGCTTCATCGCCAAGGAAAATGTTGTCGGTACTCTGGCAGTCTGCTACGGCATCACCAACTTCATTGACACTGAGGAGCTGGTTCTGACCGGCGGCGCCAATGAGGTTGCAGCAGTTCTGGGCCTCACCAAAGCCGCTGCTCTGGCTTGCCTGATGTTCAACCTCTTCACTCCTCCTTGCTTTGCAGCAATCGGTGCAATGCACTCCGAGATTAAGGACCGCAAGTGGCTCTTCGGCGGCATCATGCTGCAGCTGGGCACCGGCTATGTGGTTGCATACCTGGTCTACCAGATTGGTACCCTGATCACCACCGGCGCTCTGGGTGCAGGCTTCCTGCCCGGTCTTGCAGCTGTTGCAGTGATTGTTGGTATTGTGGTGTACCTGTGCCTCAATGCAAACAAAAAGCTGGAAAAGGAATACGCACTGCGTAGTAAAAAGTAATTGCCATGGCAGATGTAATTGTAATCGTTGTTCTTGCGCTGATTATCGGTGCCTCGATCTGGCACCTGTATAAGGCGAAGAAAAAGGGCGTTAAATGCGTCGGCTGCCCCAGCGGCGGCTCCTGCGGGTCTAGCAGTGGTTGCTCCTGCCATTCTAAAAAGTAAGAATGAAGGGAGATGCAAATACTTTTTGCATCTCCTTTCTTCTATAATGTTAGTTAGTTTTAACTAACAAAAAATAAATAGAAAGTGTAGACAATAGTCACATGTAGAATAGGAGGGTATGATATGTCTGAAGAATTGCTTATTCGACACTGTTCCCCTACATTGGCCGGGATTAAGACCGGAAATATGTTTCCTTGTTCCTATCAATCTGCGAAAGAGCTTATGGAAGCGATTCGCTGGGCCAACCGCAAACTGGTTCCCAAGGGGCTTCGGGTGCTGCCGCTGCACTATAGAAACGGCCGGGCACTGATTTATGTGTTTCGTCCCAAGGGAGTAGAAAAGGTTTTGCAGGACCAGAGAGCAATTTCCGTCCTCCAGAAACGGGGTTACAAGGATATGCGGGTGGAGCCCTGTATCTGCCAGTTAATGGGAAGATTTCAGGAGGAAGGGGAGTTTCCCCATGAAGTAGGACTGTTTTTAGGATACCCTCCTGAAGACGTGGATGGTTTCATTGAAAACAAGGCCTGTGGACAAAAATGCGCCGGCTGCTGGAAGGTCTATGGAGACCCGGAGGCAGCACAAAAGACCTTTGCCAGATATAAGCAGTGCACAAGAATCTACTGCGATATGTGGAAAAACGGAAAGGGTGTTGATTGCCTCACAGTAGCCAGTTAATTTATAATGAAGAAAGGTGATTATGATGTGTAAAATTGCAGTTGTTTATTGGAGCAGTACAGGTAATACGGAGGCTATGGCCCGCGCGGTTGTGGAAGGAGTAGAAGCTGGTGGCGCAAATGCGACATTGCTGACCGCTACAGAATTTACACCGGACGTCGTAGGCGACTATGATGCCATTGCCTTTGGATGCCCTGCAATGGGTGCAGAAGTTCTGGAAGAAGAGGAATTCGAGCCCATGTTCACAGCTTGCCAGCCCAAACTCCGTGACAAGCGGATCGCACTCTTCGGTTCCTATGGCTGGGGAGACGGCGAATGGATGCGCAACTGGGAAGAGACCTGCCAGGAGGCCGGTGCAGTTCTGGCCTGCGACAGCGTGATCTGCGAGGAAGCACCTGATGAGGAGGCTGTAGAAGCCTGCCGTGCACTGGGCAAAGCCCTGACAGATCCCAACGCAGTTCGGGCTTAAAAGCTGAAATCATACAATCCGGAAATTGGCCGCCAATGGTGAATTTCCTGTAAAAGTATGATCCTTTCCAACCTAATATAAAAACAAATCCGGGGGGTCCTGATTACATGATGATTAACAAACGCCTGATCGGCGTTGTCCCAAAGAGTAAAAAGTATATTGCAGCCAATGTTGCACTGCAATGGGGAGCATTGCTGGCAAATATTGGTGCAATGGCTTCGGTTGCCCATTTTTTGCAGCAGGTCTATGAAAAGACTGCCACTAAGACTACCGTTGCAATAACAGCGGTGATTGTGATTGCAGCTATTTTGATTCGGTTCTGCTGTACCACCTTGGCCAGCCGTATGGGATATTTGTCCTCTAAAGCTGTAAAAAGGACCCTCCGTGAGATGATTTACGGAAAACTGCTGCGTCTCGGCACGTCCTACAAAGAGCAGGTACAGACCAGTGAGGTCGTACAGGTTGCGGTGGAGGGCGTTGACCAGCTGGAAACCTATTTCGGTTCCTATCTGCCTCAGTTTTTCTATGCTATGCTGGCACCTGTAACCCTGTTTGCAGTTCTGGCCTTTGTGAATCTGCCTACTGCAGCAGTTCTGCTGATCTGTGTTCCTTTGATTCCCATTTCTATTGCAGCGGTGCAGACTTGGGCAAAGAAGCTCCTCAGCAAGTATTGGGGCCAGTATACCGCCCTGGGAGATACTTTTTTGGAAAATCTTCAGGGCCTCACTACCTTGAAAATTTATCAATCGGATGCTTTTAAGCACGAGGAAATGAACAGACAGTCGGAGGAGTTCCGGAAAGTCACCATGAAGGTACTTACCATGCAGCTCAATTCCATCACCATTATGGATTTGGTGGCCTATGGCGGTGCTGCTTTGGGTGCCATCCTGTCCGTGACGCAGTTCCGGGCCAACCATGTGGATCTGGCCGGTTGCCTGCTGATGCTGCTGCTTGCGGCGGACTTTTTCCTTCCCATGCGGCTTCTTGGTTCCTTCTTCCACATTGCCATGAATGGCATGGCAGCATCTGACAAAATCTTTAGGCTGCTGGATCTGCCCGAACCGGAGCAGAGACAGGAGCGAGTCCCTAAAGATTGCACCATCGAATGCAAGAATCTTTGTTTCTCCTATGAAAAGGATCGGCAGATTCTCCACAATGTGGATATGACCTTCCCCAAGGGCAGCTTTACCGCCATTGTGGGAGAAAGCGGATGCGGAAAGTCTACCATGGCATCCATTTTGATGGGAAGAAACCGGGGCTATACCGGACAGGTCACTGTGGGAGGCATTCCGCTGGAGAATCTGTCTGAGACAAGCCTTATGAAGAATTTTACCTATGTAAGTCACCAGAGCTATCTGTTCAAGGGAACCGTCCGGGAGAATCTTCTGATGGGCTGTCCCAAGGCAGATGATGCGGCACTTTGGAAGGTGCTGGAGCGAGTGAATCTGGCCGGATTCCTCAGAGAGGAACAGGGACTGGATACGCCTTTGATGGAAAAGGCATCCAACCTCTCCGGCGGACAGTGCCAGCGTTTGGCACTGGCAAGAGCTTTGCTCCATGACAGCCCTGTGTATCTGTTCGATGAAGCCACCTCCAACATCGATGTGGAGAGCGAAAACCACATGATGCAGGAGATTTACCGACTTGCAAAAACCAAAACCGTAATTCTGATTTCTCACCGCCTGGCCAATGTGGTAGATGCTGACAGAATTTATGTTTTGGAGCAGGGCCGGGTTGTCCAGTCCGGCACCCATGAGGCCCTGCTTGCGCAAGGCGGAAGCTATGAACAGTTGTGGAACACCCAGCAGGAGCTGGAGCACTACACGAAAGGAGCTGCCGTATGAAGCGTGGTGGATTTAAAGTAATGACCCGGCTCATTGGCCTTGTAAAGCCTCTTTCCGGATATATGATTCTGGCTGTACTTATGGGCCTGATCGGGCACCTTTGTGCAGCCTTCCTGACGGTATTCGGCGGTGTCGCCGTTTTGAACCTGTTGGGCTTCTCGGTGGGAATGTCACTGCAGGCAGTGTTTGTCTGCCTGGTGGTATTTGCTTTGATCCGAGGAATTTTGCGTTATGCAGAGCAGGCCTGCAACCATTTTATTGCGTTTAAGCTTCTGGCCCTTATCCGGGATAAAGTGTTTGCTGCTCTGCGCCGTCTGACCCCTGCCAAGCTGGAAGGCAAGGACAAGGGCAACCTCATCAACATTATTACCTCTGACATTGAACTTCTGGAGGTGTTTTACGCCCACACAATTTCTCCTGCGTGCATTGCGGCGCTCTTTACTCTGGTAATGGTGCTGTTCATTGGCGCACGTCACTGGGCTTTGGGCCTGCTGGCTCTGGTGGCCTATGTGACAGTGGGTGTGGTGATTCCTCTGGTGACTTCAAAGAGCAGCGGTGACAACGGTATCCGCTTCCGCAGCAACTCCGGACGCCTGGCAAGCTTTGTGCTGGACAGTCTTCGGGGATTGCCGGAAACGCTGCAATACGGACAAGGGCACTGCCGGATGCAGCAGATGAACGAGATGACCGACCGCCTGTCAGAGGATGAAGAGCGTATGAAGCGCATTGCAGGCCGTAATGGTGCGGTGACCAACACGGTGATTTTGTGCTTTGATATGGCAATGTTGTTCTTGTCCACATGGCTGTGCGGTTTCGATGGAGCTTTGATTGCAACGCTGGCACTGATGAGTTCCTTCGGACCTGTGGTAGCACTGGCAAACCTGGGCGCAACGCTTCAGAATACCTTTGCTGCCGGAAACCGAGTCCTTGACATTCTGGAGGAAGCCCCCATTGTCGAGGAGATCACCGGAAAGGAAGAGGTATCCTTTTCCGGTGCAGCTGCCGAGCATGTAAACTTCGCCTATGGAGAAACGCCCATTTTGTCCGACTTTTCTCTGGAGATTCCCGAAAAGAAGGTCGTGGGTATTGTAGGCAGAAGCGGAAGCGGAAAGTCAACGCTTTTAAAGTTGCTGATGCGCTTCTGGCAGGTGCAGGGCGGCAAAATTACCGTATCCGGACGGGATGTAAACCAGATCAATACCTCCAACCTGCGGGATATGGAGAGCTTTGTTACCCAGGAGACCCATCTGTTCCACGACTCAATCCGTAACAATCTGCGGATTGCAAAGCTGGATGCAACGGATGAAGAGATTGTGGCAGCCTGTAAGAAGGCCTCTGTCCATGACTTTATCCTGAGCCTGCCCCAGGGCTATGATACCCCTGTGGGCGAGTTGGGAGATACGCTCTCCGGCGGAGAGCGGCAGCGACTGGGCCTGGCAAGAGCCTTCCTCCATGACGCCCCCTTCCTCCTTCTGGATGAGCCCACCAGCAATCTGGACAGCCTCAATGAGGCTGTGATTCTGAAGTCTCTTCACCAGGAGCGAAACGGAAAGACCGTGGTTCTGGTCTCCCATCGCAAATCCACCATGGGAATTGCTGATGTGGTATACTCCGCAGAGCAGGGGAGAATGAGCTGATGGATGTGCAGAGCAAACGGCAAAGGGAAAAAGATACGGTATCTTTTATGATTTCCCTGTACTGCCGCAAAAAGCACGGGGGCAAAGAGCTTTGCCCCCAGTGTGCAGCGCTGGATGCTTATGCAAGAACACGCAGTGACAAGTGCCCCTTCATGGAGACAAAGACCTTTTGCTCCAATTGCAGGGTGCACTGCTACAAACCGGAGATGCGTCAGAAAATCCGTGAGGTTATGGCGTTTTCCGGCCCCCGTATGATCCTTTATCACCCGATTATGGCCATCCGCCATGTGATCGAATCCAAAAAAGAGCATAGACGAATGGAGAAAGACCATGAAACTTAAAAAAATCCTGTTTATCGTGTTGGGCTGTGTTGGCGTTGGACTTGGAGCTGTAGGCGCAGTGGTTCCCATGCTGCCATCGTTCCCGTTTCTAATGCTGGCAGCCTACTGCTTTGCCAGAAGTTCTGAAAAACTGAACCATTGGTTTATCAATACAAAGCTTTATAAGAAGAATCTGGAAAGCTATGTGGCAGGAAAGGGAATGACAAAAAGAACGAAGATTCGGATTCTTTCCACTGTATCTATGCTGATGCTGATTGGTTTCCTGATGATGGGAAAGGTACCTGTGGGCCGCATTGTCCTGGCTTGCGTGTGGGTGCTTCATGTGATATATTTCGTTTTTGGCGTGAAAACCATTTCCGAAGAGGAAAATATGTGTGCAGCATAAGCTATGTAGTTAAATTAGGCCCCGGAGAAAGGCAGCTTGCCTTCCTCCGGGGCCTATAGGTTTATATAAGGGAATCAATAAAAGCAAAAGCGGTAAGGTGTATGCACACCTTACCGCTTCATTTTTTGTTGTCAGCCCTTGCTGAAGCCTTCAGCAGGACCTGTGAACCATGGATTAGACCTCAAAAATGGTCTGATCCTCCACCTCAGTGGTCAGGGCCTCCAGGGCACGGCTAACCAGCTTCCGGCGGATGTTCTTCTCCTCCTCCAGAGTCAGGGCAGGGTTGCCCAGGGGGTGAGGAATAGCGATGGTGGGAACAATTCTGTTAGCACCAACCGTCATAGAAATAGGAGTAACGGTACACATGTGAACAACAGGGATACCGGCTCTCTCGATTTCCTTAACCATCGTTGCGCCGCAACGAGTGCAGGTACCTCACGTCGAGGTCATGATAACGGCATGAACACCGGCGTTGCGCAGCTTCTGAGCGTACTCAGCTGCAAACTTCTTGGCGTTGGCAACGGAAGTACCGTTACCGACGGTGGAATAGTAGTAATCATGCAGCTTGCCGATCTTGCCTTCCTTCTCGAACTCACGCAGGATGTCAACAGGCAGAACACGGTCAGCGTCAGCGTTGGCGTAGACCGGATCGTAGCCGCCGTGAGCGGTCTCGTAAGTATCAGCAGTCAGATCGTCCACACCTGCGATGCAGTACTCACCGTAGTGAGAAGCAGAAGAGGACTCGATGTGATCGGGGTTGCCCTTGGGAACAATACCGCCGGAGGTGCACAGGGCGATGGTAGCCTTGGACAGATCCTTGATGGCCTTGTTAGGAGCAACACGGTCGAAGGAGGGCATGGGATACTCAGTGGTGAAGGGCTGACCATTCAGCTTCTTAACCAGCATATCCACAGCGCGCTTTGCGCCGCGCTCCTTCTCGAAGAAGTTGACACGGATGCCGTTGGGCATGTAGCCTTCCTCAACACAGGCACCCAGCTTCTCACCCTTCAGAATCTTCAGGGCCAGAGCAGCCATGGTGGGAGCAGCCTTACGCATACCGGCAGCGCTGTTGGTGGTAGCAACCATCATGACCTTGTTCTTGAGGTCAGCACCGGGGTTCTCCTCGTACATACCGGTCAGCACACGGATGCCCAGCTTCTCCTGGACAGCGTTGCAGATGGTAGCACAGGCGTAGCCGTAACGGCCGGCGTTGAAAGCAGGGCCGGCGATGAACAGGTCGGGCTTCTCAGCCTCAACCCATGCCAGAATCTGCTCGGTAGCATCCTTTTCATGCTCAGCGAAGTAGGAGTCGCCGCAGACGATAGTCTTGACGATCTCTGCCTCTCCCTTCCATGCAGCGTTCAGAGCCATGCCGGGGCCGACAAAGCCGTCCCGCAGCTCAGGAGCAACATGGGCCATTTCCTCGCCGCCGATCTGGGCGAAGAACTGGTTGATATAATGAACAACACGATAACTCATTTTGTGATATCCTCCTTCCTGGCAAATTAGCGGGCGCTCATGCAGTTGAAGCCCATCTCGTTGGTGGCACCGGTGATGATCTGGATTTCTGCCTCGATGGTGCCGTCCTCACGCAGGGAACCAGCGTGGCCGCCGGCGATCACATCGACATAGTCCAGCATACCGATGACCTTATCCATCTTGGGCAGCACGATCACTTCGTTGGCGTTACCGCCGGTGACTACTGCATCAGCCAGAGGATCAGCATCAGCCAGAGACTGGGACTTGCCATCCTGACCGGCGTACTCGTCGGTGATGATGGTGGTCTTGACGCCCTGCTGCTCGATCTTCTTGGTGTTCATGATGAGGTCGGTATCGGGGTTGCCGAAGCCTTCCTGAGACACGATGGCACCGTCCAGATCCAGCAGACGGCACAGCTTTGCAGTCCAGTCGGAAGAGCGCTGCTTGTCAGCCAGGTAGACGTTTTCGTTGGTAATGATGTTGCAGACGTAGTTCAGAGTCTTGCCATGAGCAGCGAACAGCTCAGCCACCACAGGGTTGTTCTGATGGTGGTAAGTGGTGTTCTTATCGCAGGCGGAAACACAGTTACCGCTGAGGATAGCACCGTCCATGGTCTCGGTGGGGTTAATGATGGTGGTCAGGGTGCGCTTTGCATCTACGCCGTAGACATAGGTGTCATGCAGCAGGCCCTGGCTCTGGAGCATATGTACATATGCGACACGGGGCAGGTTGGGGTACTTTTCCAGACCCTCACGGATGCCCAGAGTCTCGAACTCGGCGGTCTCGTCGGGAGTGACGGCGCGGCCCAGCTCACCGATGAAGGTGGCGGCACGCAGACCGGCGATACGGACAGCATGCTCATACTCATGCTTGTGGTTCTCATAGCCCTCCTTGGGCTCAGCCACAACAACAAAGTTGTTCAGCTTGCTGAAGGGGGTGTAAGCAGCGCCGGGGCCGGACATATCGATGAGGCCTTCCTGGAAGCCCACGATCTTACCGGCGGTGACAACAGCCATGCCACGCAGGACATGAGTCTTACCGGAGCCAACAGTATCTACCTTGGAGATGACGCCGGGGAACACGCCGCCGGGGCCCTCTACCTTAACACGAGGCTCGATAACGTCCTTAACGGGGGTGATGCGGACGTTCTCGCCCGGCTTGGCAATGTCAAACTTAAAAGATTTGACCCAATCCTTCACATCGTCGTCTTCATACATGAAGGCCATTACGGCGTCAGGATCAACATAGAGCGTGCCGTTTTCTACCTTGCATTCCTTTGAAAATTGAATGTCGTTAATCTGGATATAACCCAGTTCCAATTTCAAAGAGAACACCTCCTTTTAGATTTTTCTATTACTAAGACCTGCGGCAGCGTCCAGATCAAGAGCACCGCACAACAGGGTATAGTCAATGAGTTGGAAGTCCTTGTACACCTGCTCGGTAAAGACCCGATTGCAGGGTACGAACTTATCATAAGTCTGGATGCTGTTGGAGATGATCTCGGCCTCACTGAGCTCCATCCCCTTGGGATTGCGAGAGACCACAACAGACTTATAAGGGGTTTCGTTGGGTTTTACACTGCCGGACAGGGGGTGGGTGTACAGGCGATGGCCGCTGTAGACCAGATCCCGCACCTTCACCAGGACCTCCCGGTAGGAAATTTTTTCATAATCCAACGCATAATCCTTGGGCAGACATTCCACCACCAGAGGATTATTCGTAATAATCAGGTAATTGTGCTTGCTTTCCATGGGTCCTCCCTTGATATGCCGAAAAAGAAAAAACAGAACGAACAGGCGAAAAAAACGCGCCGTTCGCTCTGTTTTGTAACCTGAGAGATTCCCTCCAAAAGAGGTTGCTCCGTCGGCGCTTTCGCTTTCCAGAGTTTTGTCCGCTTTCGGTCCCAGTGCCTGAGATCTTCACTCGCAGCCGGCATTGCTCCGAGCTTATTCCTTCGGCCCCGCCGAAGCGGATCTCCCGAAAGCATCATCCAAACAATATTCCTGCGCATTCCACGCAACACTTTGTGGATATTTTAACAAATTTTATTCCGGATTGCAAGCAGAATTTTGGCAAATTTTCAGAAATGGCAATATTTGCATTGCTTCACTAAATAATGACCTAACTTTTAGACTGCCATTCTCCGGGAAAGAGCAATAGGCCCCGGATTATTTTTTATTGATTTCTCAAAAAATAAAAAATAAAAAAAGAAAAAGAAAAAATTCACGGGGCATGGGAAACCGGCTCCGTCCTCATTTTCTCAGGTCAGGGTCAGGCGTGCGCAGCCGGAGTGGGAAAAAATGGCATCATAACTGTCCTTGTATGGTGGACACTAATGAAAATCCCTGTCCGGGCGGACGGAATGAAATTTTTGGCGCCTCTGATTTTTTTGACTTGTGCAAGCACCTGAAACAAACTCTTTCTTTTTTTCCCGGACTGTCGTAAAATAAAAACCAAAAAGTCGGGCAGGCCCCGGTTTTTTAAAATCTGATCCGTATTCTATATATGGGAGGGAGTGAAGTCATGAAGCAGGAACATGAAATTGTGCAAATGGTTGCCCTGGCTCGGAAGGACATGCAAAAAGAAGACGAGTTCATTCGCACCTACATTCCCTTTATCCGCTCAGAGGCCTCTAAATTCCTTTCCAGAGTTTGCCTGGAGCAGGATGATGAATACAGCATTGCTCTGATTGCCTTCCATGAAGCCATTCAGGGATACGATGCCGGTCGAGGCTCCTTCCTGTCCTATGCGGCCATGCTGATTCGCAGCCGTCTTATGGATTACCGGCGCCGAGAGTCGAGACACGGGGGCACCCTGTCCCTGGAAACGGAGACGGATGACAACGGGCATACCATTCTGGATGTGCTGGCAGATGAACGGGATTATTTTGAAGAATCCGCCAATCTGGAGGCTACAAGGCAGGAGATTGCAGAGCTGTCCGGCATCATGCAGAGCTTTGGAGTCAGCTTTTCCGATGTGGCAGATCATGCGCCCAGGCAGGAGAGAACCCTGGCGGCCTGCACCCAGGCGGTCCGGTATGCCTCAGAACACAAAGAGATTCTGGAGGAGCTGCTCAGGACCAAAAAGCTGCCCATGACACATCTGGTTCGAGGCTCCGGCGTGGAGCGAAAGACATTGGAGCGGCACAGAAAGTATCTCCTGGCAATGCTTTTGATTCTGACCAACGGGTATGAAATCATCCGGGGACATCTTCGGCATGTCCTGAAGAAGGGAGGAAACCCTGCATGAAATATATGGTAATGGAATGCCACCCCGCATTTGCAGTGGTTCTGGACGAGAACGGCAGATTCCTGAAGGTGGCAAATATGCATTATGAAGTGGGCCAGACGGTGACAGAAGTCATTGAAATGAAGGTCCCGCCGAAGAAAAAGAAGCACAGATGGGTGTATTCCCTGACGGCGGCAGCGGCCTGCCTGCTGCTGGCCTTTACCTTCTTTTTTCAGACAGGTCAGGCAGCCTATGCCTCTGTCTATTTGACCATCAACCCTGAGGTCCGCATCGATGTGGATAAAAAAGATACGGTGACGGGTCTTGAGGCCATCAATGAGGATGGTACATTCCTGGTATCGGGCTATGATTACAGCAAAAAGGAACTGAAAGTGGTAATGGACGAACTGGTGGATCGGGCCATTGAGATGAACTATCTCCGGGAGGGCGGAACGGTCTTTCTGAAGCTGGATGCAAAGGATCAGAAGTGGGTTGCCAGCCACATGGAGAGCATGGGGGCAGATCTGGAAGAGCATCTGCCAGAAAAGCT
>RCNH01000167.1_pt1 | contig 31564 bp, 25 predicted proteins | sample 2041161 | NCBI WGS metagenome assembly RCNH01 (sample SAMN09708215, study PRJNA481090) | Feces metagenome, whole genome shotgun sequencing project. | biome: feces | host: Leptonychotes weddellii | place: Antarctica: Sion Island | collected 2010-03-01 | reverse complement strand
CAGGCTGTAGCATATCGTCAGATGTCACTTACTCTTCGCCGTCCACCAGGACGTGAGGCATATCCAGGAGACATCTTCTACTTGCACTCACGCTTGCTTGAGCGTGCATGTAAGCTCTCCGATGAGCTCGGTGGAGGATCTCTTACCGCTTTGCCTATCGTTGAGACCCAGGAAGGCGATGTATCTGCCTATATTCCTACTAACGTAATTTCTATTACCGACGGTCAGATCTACCTTCAGAGCAGCTTGTTCTTCCAGGGACAGCGCCCTGCAGTAGACGTTGGTATTTCAGTTTCTCGTGTAGGTGGAGCAGCTCAGATCGCTGCTATGAAGCAGGTTTCTGGTAACCTTCGCTTGGACCTTGCAAGCTATGCTGAGCTTCAGGCTTTTGCACAGTTTGGAAGCGACCTCGACAAGGCAACCCAGCACCAGCTCACTCACGGTCAGCGCATGACCGAGCTCATGAAGCAAAAGCGCTTTAGTGCTTTGGCTGCCGAAGACCAGGTAATCGTTCTCTTTGCGGGTAACGAGGGATTCTTGGATGATTTGGAAGTTGCAGATGTTCTTCCATTCCGCGATGGCCTTTGCATGTACATGCAAGATCGTTGTGGAGACCTTCGTAAAGAAGTTCTCAAGGGCAAGATTTCTGATGACTTAGCATCTCAGCTCAAGGAAAGAATTTCCGAGTACAAGCGCACCTTTATTGCAGCTACTCACCCAGAGCAGCTCAGCGAAGACGCTTACGTTGATATAAACGAGTAGAATCGAGTAACTGGTCAATATGGCTAATCTTAGAGACATTAAAAGGCGCATCGCGTCAGTCAAAAGTACGAAACAGATTGCTCGTACCATGGAGATGGTATCGACCGCAAAGATTCGTCGTGCTCTTGATGCTGCGTATGCAGCTGAGCCATACAAAGACGCGATTACTCTGATGCTAGTTAATGTTGCTGAGTCTAATACACGAATCAACGAGCCTTTGCTCATGAAGCACACTCAAACAAAGCGCGCTCTCTTGGTTGTTGTTGCATCCGATAGAGGACTTGCGGGAGGCTTCAATATTGTTCTTGAGCGAAATGCTGACGCTAAGCGTCGCGAGCTCGAGGCAAAGGGTATTGAGGTTGATGTCATCACCTGTGGAAAGAAACCAACGGAGTTCTTCAAGGCCCTCGATGTCGAGCCAGTCTTGAGCTTCGTTGGAAATTCAAGCGAGCCTGATATGGAGCAAGCTGAATTCATTACTTCCTACATCATCGATGGCTATACAAAGGGAACAATCGATCAAGTAAACCTCTATTACAACCATGCTAAAAACCGTATGGAGCAGGTAGAGGTAGCCGAACAGCTTTTGCCTATCGATCCTGAGAGGATGAAAATTCCAAACAAGCCTCGACACAAGGAAGCTTCGCTTAATATCGAGAAGGTCCCTGCTTCCTCATATGAATTCGTACCATCAGCTCAATCAGTATTTGAATATCTGATTCCTGCTTACTTGCGTACCGTCATATTCCACGCTTTGATTGATTCAGCTGCAGCAGAACATGGTGCTCGTCGTCGTGCAATGCAGGCAGCAACAGATAACGCATCAGAGGTTATTACAACTCTTAGCCGCTCATACAATCGCATTCGTCAGGGTTCTATTACCACCGAGCTCAATGAGATTGTTGGCGGTGCCAGCGCATTGGAGGAAATGTAGATGGCAAACACTATAGAAAATAAGGAGGTGCATGAGATGGTCGAGACTGTAGCTACAGCAAATAAGGTTCACGGAAACGAAGGAGTTATCGTTCGTATCGTAGGACCTGTTGTAGATGTAAAGTTTGAAGGAGAAATCCCTGGTATTTACGATGCATTGATCGTAGACTGCGATACTCCATTCGGCCATGTTCATGAAACTCTTGAGGTTGCATCCCAGCTTCCAGATGGCGTTGTACGTTGTGTATCAATGTCATCTACTGATGGTTTGCGCCGAGGAATTAAGGTGGTCAATACAGGCAAGTCTATGATGATGCCTGTAGGACCTGAAACCTTGGGACGCGTATGGAACGTACTTGGTGAGCCAGTAGACGGCAAGCCAATGCCTGAGGATATCGAAGAGTATCCTATCCACCGTCCTGCTCCTGCCTTTGATGATTTAACTACCAACATGGAAGTTTTTGAAACCGGAATTAAGGCAATCGACTTGCTCGAGCCTTATGTTCGCGGTGGAAAGACTGGATTGTTCGGTGGTGCAGGTGTTGGTAAGACTGTTTTGATTCAGGAACTTATTAACAACCTTGCTCAGGAGCACAATGGAACTTCTGTATTTACCGGTGTAGGAGAGCGTACTCGTGAGGGTACCGACCTCTACCTCGAGATGACAGAATCTGGAGTTATCGATAAGACCTGTCTCGTTTACGGACAGATGAATGAGCCACCAGGAGCACGTATGCGTGTTGCTTTGGCTGGTTTGACCGCAGCGGAGTACTTCCGCGATCACGGACAGGATGTTTTGTTGTTCATCGACAACATCTTCCGTTTCTCTCAGGCTGGATCTGAGGTTTCTGCACTTCTCGGACGTATGCCATCTGCAGTAGGTTACCAGCCTACCTTGGCTACTGAAATGGGAGAGCTTCAGGAGCGTATTACTTCTACCAAGGAAGGTTCAATTACCTCTGTTCAGGCAGTTTATGTTCCTGCAGACGACTTGACCGACCCTGCTCCTGCAACTACCTTTATCCACTTGGATGCAACGACTGTTTTGAGCCGTGCCGTATCTAACCTCGGTCTTTACCCTGCAATCGATCCTTTGGCTTCCGGATCTGACGCTCTTGACCCATCTATCGTAGGTGAGGAGCACTACCGCGTAGCTGTTAAGGTACAGGAGCTCCTTCAGGAGTATTCTGACCTCCAGGACATCATTGCGATCTTGGGTATGGATGAGCTTAGTGCTGAACAGCAGAAGGTTGTTGCTCGTGCTCGTCGTGTACAGCAGTTCCTCAGCCAGAGCTTCCATGTTGCAGAGAAGTTCACCGGAAATCCTGGTGCTTACGTAAAGGTAGCAGATACTGTTCGTTCGTTTGCAGCTATCATCGATGGTGAGTGCGACGATATTCCTGAGCAGTGCTTCCGCTATGCTGGAACTATTGAAGATGTTCGCGAGCGTGCTCGCAAGCTTGAAGAAAAACTTTCAGCATAAGGAGCGAATATGGCAGAGTTAACCTGTCGTTTCGTGCGACCTGATAGGCTACTTTATGAAGGCAAAGTCGATAGTGTAGTCTTGGCTACACTCGATGGAGAGATGGGTATTTTACCTGGTCACGCTCCTGAGATTTGCGCTTTAGGAAGTGGTATTGTTCGTTTGAACACCGGTATCGCTGATGCTCCTACCAGACGCATTTTGGTATCTGGTGGATATGCTGAGGTTGGAAGTGACTTTGTATTAGTACTTGCTAACCACGCACGCGATATTGACGATATTGAAGTTGAAGAGGTTAAGAAGACCAAGCAGATCGCTCAAGAGCACCGCGATAAGCTTCTTGAGCACGATAGCCGTCGAGCTTACTATCAAGGTAAGATTGACTGGTGTGATCTTCTGTTAAAGCACGCAAACGACGTGTTTGAATCTTAGTAATTATGAGAAAGGACTTGCATGGATGTAATCCGTGTAGAAGGAGGGCACCGAGTATCTGGTGAGGTGCATGTCGAAGGAGCAAAGAATTCTGCTCTCAAATTGATGGCTGCAACCCTGATGACTCCTGGCGTATTTACCTTGGAGAATGTGCCTGATATTTCTGACGTCCACATTATGGGTAAGGTTCTCAAGCGCCTTGGCGCTACGATTGAGGTTGCCGATAAGCACACCTTGATCATCGACACCACAAAGGTTGATGCTTGGGAAACCCCTTACGACCTTGTTGTGCAGATGCGTGCATCTACAGCTGTACTTGGACCTTTGCTCACTCGCTTTGGTAAGGCTATTGTAGCTATGCCAGGTGGATGTAACATTGGTGCTCGTAAGATTGACCTTCACATCCTTGGCCTTGAGGCATTGGGTGTTGAGTTTAACGTAGAGCATGGAAATATCTATGCAAGCACTCCAAATGGACTTACTGGCTCTCACGTAACCCTTGATTTTGCAAGTGTTGGTGCAACTGAGAACCTTATGATGGCAAGCGTTTGCGCTGAAGGTACAACGGTTATCGACAACGCTGCTCGTGAGCCTGAAATCGTAGACCTTGCAAACATGCTCAATGATATGGGTGCTAAGGTTAGCGGTGCTGGATCTCCTGTTATTACTATTGAGGGTGTCAATGAGCTTCATGCTGTGACGCACCGTGTTGTAGGTGACCGCATTGAAGCTGGTACCTACATTGCACTTGCTGCTCTTTGCAAGGACCCAATTCGCGTTTCAGGATTCAATCCTGAGCACTTGGGTATCGTGCTTAAGAAGTACGAGCAGATGGGAATCACCATTGAGTATGGTGAGGACAATGTTTTGGTGTATCGCGACAAACCTTTAAAGTCTATCGATATTCAGACTCTTCCATACCCTGGATTCCCAACAGATATGCAGGCTCAGACCATGTGCTTGCTTGCTATGGGAGATGGAACTTCTCTTATTACCGAAAACGTATTTGAGAATCGTTTTATGTTTGCCGATGAGCTCGCTCGTATGGGTTCTGACATCGACATTAAGGGCCATCACGCCCTTGTAAAGGGTGTTGATAGTTTCAGTGGCGCTCAGGTAAAGTCTCCAGATCTTCGTGGTGGAGCTGCCCTTGTTATGGCTGGTTTGGTTGCTGAGGGTGAGACGGTAGTTTCCGCAATTCACCACATTGACCGAGGCTATGAAGGCTTCGTCGAGAAGCTCCAGTCATTGGGTGCACACGTATATCGTGAGACCGTTGAGGATTACACTGAATAGGCCTTCTTACATTCCAATTTGTAACTTAGTTATACTCCACGCTTTTCTACTGAGAAAGTATCATGGTGATATTGTTCTTTGTAGAGAAGCGTGGTATCTTTTTAGGTAAGAGTTTCACTCGTCTTACTAAGTAATTACTGTTTAAGGATAAATATGTCAAAGGCAAACGAAGTTCAAGATAAACATTTGACAATGGCTAACGAGGACTACCTCGAGGCTATCTATCGCATCTCTCTCACTCAGAATAACGCTGCTGAAGTACGTTCTGTTGATATTGCTGACCTATTGAGCGTCTCTAAGGCATCTGTTTCAAAGGCTCTCAACAACCTCAAGGATGAAGGCTACATTGACCAGAGCCGCTATGGTAAGGTAACCCTTACTGAGTCTGGTCTTGAGTATGCTGGAAATCTTTGGCGCTGCCATCAAACTCTCGAGGCTTTTTTGACAGAAGAGCTCGGCATTGACCCTGAGGTTGCTAGCCACGAGGCTTGCTTGATGGAGCATGCAATCTCTCAGGACACCCGCAATAAGTGGGCTGACTACATGGAAAAGCGTCAAGCTGAAAACAATGAGTAAGAATGAATTTCTATCCGCATTAAACACTGTGTTTGATGCGGATATTTTAGACTCAACTGAATATCTTCGTCATGAGCTACGCTCCTTACTTCTTCCTTCAGATGTAGGGGAAGTGGCGCCGGCTTCAGTCCTGAGGTTTACCCAGGATCTCGTTTCTGACCTTGAAGTGTTTGCTCCAGGAATCGATGAGTTTTCCTGGTGCTTGCATGAGCCTGAAGTCCTAGGTGATGTCTATCGTCAGCAGGTCCTTGAGGGTGCAAACGTATGCATTGCTCAGACGGGGCTGTGTGGGGTGGAATCGGGAACTGCAACTCAGGTGCGCAGTGCGAACGAAAATGCGCTCTATGAGGCTCAGGGCAACGATGCGCCTTACTTTATAGGTTGCTTGGACGTACGTCCTCTGGAGGCTGCGTCGCTTGAATCTGAAACTAGCTGTCGTCAGGCAAAGATGGAGCTCGTCAAGCAGCTGGAAATCTTTGAGACTCAGGGCGCCCATGGCGTATGGGTTCAGCTTACTGATTTTGATCGTCTACCTATCCTTTTGGATGCATTAGGTCTTCAGAATACTCTGCCGTGCATATTGAGCGTGAAATTCGATGAGCTTTCTTGCATAGAAATCGACGTTCTACGAGGTTATGGGGTGTGCATCAGGTTTACTTCGCTTCCTGAGGTTTACGGAGCACTGAGCTCACTCACAGATCTCCAAGATAAGCTAGGATGCAGATTGATCGTTGAAGTTGACAGCCTTGGGGTATCTGACTCAGATGCCTTTGATATCATGCATAGCCTGAGATTGGCGGGTATCTCCCATGTAAGGCCTGGAGCGAAGATGAGAAGGCATGAACGCGTGCTGTTGTATGCCTTTGCCTGAGTCGACTTTAGAATAATTTCACGTAATTAGACCGCAGTTTACTTCGTTGAACTGCGGTTCTATTGTTTAGGTATAGCCTGTTTGCTGAGCAGATAATACCCTGGAAGTTTTGATAAAATAAGTACGGTATCTTTCTTTGATCCCAATGCTAAAAAATATTACTCCCTGTGAGGGAATTTAAACTATAGTTCACGGAGGTTTATACGTGAAGGCAATTATACCTGCGGCTGGATTAGGAACTCGCTTTTTGCCAGCTACAAAATCGATTCCTAAAGAACTTCTTCCAGTACTTAATAAGCCGGTTATTCAATACGTTGTAGAAGAAGCGCTCGCGCCTGCTGAGGTTGATGGATGTATCATCGTTAATTCTTCTGACAAAACCCAAATCAATGACTTCTTTGCCGAGAATAAGGTTCTTGAGGATATCCTTAAGGAGCGCGGTAAAGAAAAGCTTGCGGAATGCGTAAAAGAAGTGTCTGACATGCCAGTTTCTTTTGTTTATCAAGATGAACCAAAGGGACTTGGGCATGCTGTTGCATGCGCTGCTGACTGCATCGATAATGAGCCATTTTTCGTCCTCTTGGGCGACTACTTCGTTCCAGATTGTAAGATGAATTCAGAGATGCAGCGCGTATCTGAAGCACACGGTGGAGCATCTGTTATTGCGGTTGCTCCTGTAGAGCTCAACGAGGTCGATCGCTACGGTATTATCGCTGGTAATTGCATTGGAGCGGTCGATGGTGCTTCATGTGATGACTATGATGAGGGTGCTGTTTGGAAGGTCACAGGCCTTGTAGAGAAGCCAAAGCCTGAAGATGCTCCTTCGAGACTCTTCATTGTTGGACGATATCTTCTTTCTCCACGCATTATGGACCTCTTAAAGTCTCAAACAAAGGGTGCTGGTGGAGAGATTCAGCTTACTGATGCTATGGAGCGACTTCTTGACGAAGAAGAGATGTATGCGGTGGTTGTTGACCCTAAGCGTGGATGCGACACGGGTACCCCTGTAGCATGGGCTGCAACAAATGCTCGTATGGCACTTGCAGAGGAGACGAAAGACGAGTTTTATGAGTCTCTAGGTCTTTCTTCACTTTAGAAAAAGTTACATTCTGTTAGATGTGTGTTAGTGGATCGTTAGTATCCATGTTTTATGCTCAATATAGGATGCGTGACTTACATTACAAAGGGGTGTGCGATGCACATCATTAGCTTTGATGCGTACGGCTGGCGTGCAAAAAATGGCGACGAGATCAATGTCGAAAATGTTGCACGTGTAGCCGATGGTCTTGGTGCTTATTGGTCGGATAAATTTGATAGCCCTGTTATTTATATTGGATATGATTCTCGTATCGATTCAGAAACGTATGCTAATGTAATTGCCCAGGTGCTTACTAAATATGGTTTAAAGCCTTATGTCTCTGACAGGATGTGTCCTATCAGTGCTCTCAATTACGCTGCTGCTGTCGATGAGCGCTGTATGGGTGCTGTTATGGTCGGAGCAAGTAGTAGCTCTGCTCAATATAACGGCATATCATTCAGAAATGAACAGGGTTGCGACCTCAGTTATGAGGAGCTGAGGATTATAGAAGGTCTGATTCCTGCTAACGCTGAAGACTATGAATGTGAAATCAAACATGTTGATCTAATTTCAGGTTATCTCGACGCTCTTCGTTCGCTTGTCGATCTTGACCTTCTTGCCAACTCTGGATTGGTTGTTTTACTCGACCCAATGTATGGCTCATCCAAGGATATATTTGCAACTTTCCTTGCCGACCTTGGACTTGACGTGATTGAAATGCACGGAGATGAATCTTACGACTTCGAAGGCTTATGTCCTAAGGTGCTTGAACCTTGGATTGATGAATGTGAACGTGCAACGGTAAACCTTGGTGCAGATGTCGGATTTGCCTTTGATGGAGATGGCGACCGCGTGGCTGTTATAGACTCTACGGGTCACTTCATTGGCCCTCATAAGCTTGCGGCTTTAGTTGCTCTTCATTTGATTGAAGATAAGAACTGCGAAGGTAGGCTTTGCATGCCAGTTACAGGATCTTCTTACCTTCGACGTATTGCCGCGCAGTGTGACAGGCAACTTGCAACTGTTCCCATGGGATTTACCTGGCAGGTTCAGGAAATGGAGAAGGGCGATGTATGTCTGGCGTCCGATACACAAGGAGGCCTTTCTTTCGGGGGACATTTTAACGAGCGCGATGGTTTCTTAACAGCTCTGTACTTCCTCGAGATGATGGCCCAGCGCAAGCAGGGTGTTTCCGAATTGGTTGATGACCTCGAGCATCGCTTTGGGGACCTGTACTATGGAAGCAAAGCTGTGGGCCTTGATAGTGCGATTTTGCAGATGCTCAATAACATCTTGCCTGGATATAATCCTGTTGACGTTGTGGGCAAGGTTCCGACTTCCGTTTCTCACGGTGATGGTATCCGCGTTGATTTTCCGGAAGGTTCATGGGCGCTTATGAGGCCATCTCGAACGGGTCAGGAAATGAAGGTATATGCCGAGGCTTCAACTCCTTTTGAGAGAGATGATCTTATGCAAGGTATGATTCAGATTTCTCGTGATTTATTTAAATAAGTATGAGCGAGCTGCGGTGACGTGGCTCGTTTTTCTTTATGAATCTCTTTCTAATAAAATATTAAGTAACAGTATATTGTATAAATTTAATACGGTTTCTTATATTGTGTTAAGATACACACATTAGGAGGGTGTCTGTTTGAGTGAATAAGCAGGTTCTTTTCTAATATACAGATATCGCGTATGAGAAAGGTTGAGGAAATGAAGCTAGCGATTGCATATGAAAATGGGGCAGTGTTCCAGCACTTTGGAAAGACTACCGAGTTTATTATTTTCGATATTCAGGATGGCAAAATTGCAGGAGAAGAGATTCTCGATTGCAATGGTGTTTCACACTGTGCGCTTATCGATCTTTTGGCAGAACAGGGTGTCGATGAGCTTATTGTAGGCGGAATGGGCGCTCATGCTGTAGAGAAGTGTGCGGCTAATAACATCACGCCACACCTCGGTGTTACGGGCGATGTACATGCTGTGGCTGAGCAGCTTATTGAAGGTACACTCGAGGCAAATGGATCTGTATGTTCTGAAGAGCACGGCCATCACCACGATGAGGATCACACGTGCCATCACTAATATGCCTTCTGAGAGATAAAATCATATAACTTAAAATTAGTAGCACCTGGCGAGTCTTCGTCAGGTGCTATTTGCATATATTACTAAACTGTGTATTTGACACCCCTTTGAGAATCAAAGAGTGCTAGCTCATATATTTTCAAAATGGAAATTAAAAAGGTGATATTGAATCTTTAATTTTTTATAAGAAGACAACATATTACCTCATAAATAAGGTTATGCTAGTTAGTAACCCATAATTACTATGGGCATGTGTTTTGTACCCCTCTCATGATTGAGATAAACAGGACACGTTAGCAATTAAGGTCAGAGTTTTCGTGGCGAAGGAGGCGCCATTAGGTGGACTGATCTGTATCTTATGCACCATCATGGCGAGTGCGAGAAATTGCTTGTATATACATTCTATTTAATGTTTTGAAGGGTTTTGCTATGGCGTTAAACAACTATTTTAAATTATCTGAACGTGGTACCAATATAAAGCGTGAGATTGTCGCTGGCTGTACCTCGTTTGTTACAATCGCGTACATTCTTGCAGTTAATCCTGCTATTCTTTCGGCATCAGGAATGCCTGCCCCTGCTGTATTTACCTCTACAGCCCTGATTGGTTGCATCGGTACGCTACTTATGGGTCTTCTGACTAATTACCCGTTTGTTATTGCCCCTTCCATGGGTCTCAATGCATATTTTGCCTACACAGTATGCTTAACCATGGGATACTCCTGGGAAGTTGGACTTGCAGCTATTGTTTTGGAGGGTGTATTATTCCTCGTCATATCGATGACTCAGCTGCGTGAATGGCTCTTCAATGCTATTCCGTTCAATCTTAAGATGGCTATTACGGTCGGAATTGGCCTTTTCATTACCATCATTGGATTAAAAAATTCCGGAATTATGGTATCCCATCCTAAAACGTATGTGAGCATGATTTCATTCCATCAGACATTTTTGGAAGGAACCTTTTCAACAGCAGGTATCACAGCCATTCTATCTGCAATTGGAATTATCCTTACAGCGGTATTTATCTGTAATAACGTTAAGGGAAACATCCTTCTTGGAATACTTGTAACCTGGATTTTGGGTATGTTTTGCGAGATGTATGGCATCTACATTCCAGATCCATCAGCTGGATACTTCTCCGTTATCCCTGATTTCTCACAAGGTTTGTTCCGTGCTCCTTTATCCGAAGTAGCTTTCCATCTTGATTTTTCTCAGGTGACCAACGTTGGATTCATTGTTGTCGTGATTGCGTTTTTGTTTACTAATCTCTTCGATACGTTGGGAACGCTTATTGCCACAGGCTCCAAAGCTGAACTTCTTGACGATGAATGCAATCTTCCTGAGCTCAAGGGATGTCTTTTGGCTCAATCACTCACAATCATCTGCTGTGGTTTTCTAGGAACATCTCCTACTGCAGTATGTGTCGAGTCGGCAGCTGGAATCTCCGAGGGTGGACGCACTGGTTTAGCATCTGTAGTAACAGCCATCTTGTTTCTCTTAAGTCTCTTCTTGGCACCTATTTTCCTTGCAATTCCTGCTTGGGCGACAGCTCCGGCCTTGATCATTGTTGGTTTCCTTATGATGACGGCAATTAGCCAGGTTGATCTTTCTGACTTTACTGAGGCCATTCCTGCCTTCTTTACCTTTATTGCAATGCCATTTTATTACTCTATTGCAGAGGGAATTTCAGCTGGAATTATTTCCTATGTAGTTATCAATGTACTCACAGGGAAGGTAAATCGCACAAAGGTATCTCCTGTAATGTGGGTTTTAGCAGTGCTTATGTTGCTGAAGTATTTCTTTATATAAAGCTCGTACGAATCAAAGGTTTTATGACTAAGAACGGACGGAACTTTAAGGGTTCTGTCCGTTTTCATATACGTATTTGCAATGTGTGCGGAGGTCTGTTGTCGATTAAGGGCTAGAAATTGATTCGTTTAATAAGTATCAATATTTAAACTTTATATATCATAGACTTAGCAACAGCCTTTCTTGAATTCAAAAACCTTATAAATGCGCAAAAATACACACTTTAAGGTGAAGTGGTACTTAATTAGTTACATATTTAAATAAGGTTTAGTATTTGATATATGTATCACGTATTAATTCAACCGTGAAGGCTCTACGAAAATCATTACTTCCTCAACAAGACATTGAAAAAATTGGGTATAGAGGAGTATAGTACGTATTAGTTTTGAATTTGGTTTAAAAACTGAAACAGAATCACTTGTTGTTTTGAAAGGTGTGATCGAGAATGGCTTCTAAAGTCGCTCGTGCTGCAGAACGTAAAGTTTTCAGCACTGTAATTGATCAGCTTGTCAAGGCTGGCAATTCAGATGATCGTGAACAGAAGATTGAGAAGATTCTCAATATGTCTGAGAAACTCCTCAAGGACACAAATCCTCATGCGGTTCCTGGAATTCGTGAGGCAGTTTATCCTGGTAGTAAGTGGGAAGAGTATGTATTACGAATCCTAGACGAGACTGATCCTAACGTACTTAAAGGCTTCTTGCTCAATGGTGGATACGAAGCTTCCTTCCGTGGACTTCGTGATGCTACGTATTATGCGGATAAGTATCAATGCAATGTTCCTTGGATTGTTCTTTTTGACCCTACAAGTGCCTGCAACAAACATTGTATTGGCTGCTGGGCTGCAGATTATGAGAATCAGCTCAATCTAAGCTACGAAACGCTTGATCGTTTTATTTCCGAAGCCGAAGCTCTTGGCACTCATCTGTTTATGCTTACAGGAGGAGAACCTCTCGTTCGCAAGCATGACGTCTTAAAACTTGCCGAGAAACACAAGACTTCGCTCTTCAACATCTTTACAAACGCTTCTCTTGTGGATGAGGAGTTGTGTGAAGAAGTTCGTCGCCTTGGCAATATCGTTTTCTCTGTATCGGTAGAAGGTACGCGTGATTCCAATGATGAGCGTCGTGGAGATGGATCATATGACGAGGTCATGGCTGCTATGGATCTTATGCACAAACATGGTCTTCTCTTTGGAACTTCTACTGCTTATACGCGATATAACATAGAGGAAGTTTCTTCTGACGAATATTTCGATAACATCATTAATCGTGGAGCCCGCTGGGCTTGGTTTTTCCATTACATGCCAGTAGGTGCTGGAGCTGAGGCTGATCTTATGCCTACAGTTGAGCAGCGTGAATTCATGTATCACCGCATTCGTGAACTTCGCGGAAATGAGGGAGGCAAGCAGATATTCGTTATGGACTTCCAAAACGATGGTGAGTATGTAGGAGGATGCATCGCTGGAGGTCGTATGTATTGCCATGTAAATGCACGTGGTGATGTTGAGCCTTGTGTATTTATTCACTATTCAAATGCTAATATTAACGAGCAGAGTTGGCTCGAGTGTCTCAAGCAGCCTATATTCCAGTGCTATCGCAAGCATTATCCATGGAATGATAATATGCTTCAGCCATGTCCTATGCTTGAGAATCCAGATGTCCTCCCAGATATTGTTCGAGAGGCATGTGCTTGTTCAACCGAATATGTAACACCGGAATCTGTCGACCAGCTTTGTTCTCGCACGACTCCATATGCCGAGAGCTGGGCTTCTAAGGCTGAGGAGCTTTGGCTCAAGGAGAATCCTACCGGCAAGAAAGTCTATGAGGATGATATATCCAACGCCTCTATTGATGTAAAGGCTGCAGTTATCGCAGCTGAGGATGAGGATGCAACCTTGGCTCAAGAAATCGCTGAGCTTGTCGACTAGAGCATATAATATAACGTTATAGGGCTTCCGTACGAACATTTCGTGCGGAAGCTTTTTATATCTAAAGGGATTGAAGATCTTAGACAGAGTTGCACAAGAGGATACTTTCGCAATAGTTGTAGAAACTTGAAATTAAATATTTAATCTTATGAAGTCTAAAACTTGAAACCTTTTTACAACTTGGTGTTTTATTCAGGCGGAGTCATTCGCTCTGGTTATCACAGATTGCGTGAATGTGTGGAATACAAAATATTTAAATCCCTTATTTAGCATCATTGTTTTATCGCTTAAGTTTAAGACTTTATATGTACGCATATCACGAGGTAGATTTACTTGTACAAAAAAGGGATTTAGAAAAAATAAAATCATCAGTTTTAGACTAGTTTATATTCTTATGCTTCAAATACTGCAAATGGTCTCAAAATGAATACTGAATATATAAAGAACTTAATCAAGACTTATTGTTAAACCTAGCTCCGTGTAGCAAGGCTCATATTTGGTGGAATTTGATTGAGAAAGTGTCTGTTTTCAGACAATATAATTGCATTAGTTATACTTTAATAGATATTGTTGCTAGATTAGTAACATATGCCAATATCTTGTACATATAATCCCTGCTTAAAGAGGGCAAATTTTACCCTTAATCTCCTATTATCCTATAAACATTTACTCCTCGCAAATTTTGTTTTGAGTGGGCTCATATCTTACAATATCTAACACCGTTTTCGCGAAAACCTCGGTGAGTTCTACTGTAATATCCTTGTTAATCTTACGTAAGATTTAAGGACAAAGGAGCCATTATGGATCATAAAGATTTAGGCTTCGAACTGCAAAGAGTTACAAGGCAGTCTCTGGCCTCTCTTGAACAGATTGATAGGTTTTACCTAGATTTTGTTGTGTCTCATCTCTATGAGCGGATGATTGCTCATGCGAAAACATATTTCTTTATAGATGATATCGAGCTTAAGAAATACGTAAGCACAACCATGCGACATTATATGCTGGTTAAGAAAATCAAATCGCATATTATATTTTTGGATCAAAACACGTCGTCTCTACCGTTTGATGTTCCATTTGATAACTGCGTGCTGTTTATAGATATTCACCCAGCAACTGATGAACTCTATATTCAATCTCTCGACAGACTTGCACAGGCTTGTATAGATAAAAATATTACCCTCGTTATTTTAGGATGCAAGGAATATGACGTTCCTGTTATTGCATCGTGCAACAAATTCGATGCATTTGACTGTGTGTTCTCAGAATACGAGCTAGTTGAAATAAGTAGACAATTGAATATAAAGCAATGTCAAGACCTGTTTATGCTTACAGCTGGCATGCCCACGCTTTTACGTTCGTGGGTTATTGCCAATGAAGATAGTATTTCTTATCGACATAGTGGAATGTATCGCTCATCGCTTGTGAAGGCGCTTTCCTGGTTTGTGGAAAGTGCTGGCTCTGTAGCAGATATGGCTTCTCGCCTCCAGATGCTGCTGATAGGCGAGTCGTATTGTGAGGACATCTACAGGTTCAATGATTTTGATATAAATGCTGTAAAAACACCTTTTACGATAATCAATGGAAAAACTGTTACGTGTGCGGGATGGGAAGATATCAGCACCTATCGTACGTTCTTTGAAAATCACGCTTCTCTTATGTACGAATACGAAGGGGCTTTATTGGCGGCTCTCGATTTTATGCATTCTCGTAAAAATTGGAAGTGTCTTACGCGCGCTCTTCGAATATTACCGATGAACGATATCGTTGCTCATTATGTTGCTCAAATTCCTTTTGAGGCCGTGAATTATTCTGGCTCGTCCCTAATTGCTCAAGCCATGTCCTATCAGCATGCTCTTAATCCTCGTGAGGTTTTAGGGCTGCGAATGGCAAAGGCAGCCATTGATGGTGATGTTGAGTTGCTCGAGGCGGGAAGGGATGAATATGTCAGAAAGTATGAACAAGACCATCGAATTGTAAATCAATCTGGTGAGATTATTCGAGCCTTTAGCCTCATTGGAGGCAAGAGTGTGAGCTTGGTGTCATATGGCAATTCATTGGATGAATTGACTTCCACCATAAAGATTCACAATGATGTGCTTTGCCATGTTTATGAGGGTCAACTTGAGACCGCTTATGAGAAAGTCCTGCTTCAATATGTTGAGGATGACTGCTCTTACATTGGACAGGTGTTAAAGCTTGACTTGATTTTACTTTCTTTCTTACTTGCAGATGACACTTGGATAATTGAAGACTCTGCAATGCCTGAGGTTATCGAGAGGCTTTCTTCATCTGGATTTGTAAGCATTAACCATTACATGCCCGTGATTAATGATTGCATCGAAGCAGCGTTTAACAATGAGCTTAGTAGTTTCACACTTGAGCGTGCAATAAGCATCGCTCAATCAAAGAAACATTATTTGATATCGTGTTGCCTGCTCACGTTTTCTGTTCTATACAACATGAAAATACTCAATATTCTGAAAGCCTATACGCAAGCGCAACATCTCCTTACAATTGCTCAGAACATTGATTCAGTGTTTATACAAGAGATTTCCTACATTCTGGTAAAGCTAACAGGGAGCATATTAGGTGAGGACGATGAGGATCTTCCTATGGATTTGAAAAGCCTTGATAATCCTGAATCAATGTTGCTTTCCTGCATGATTGATCTGCTGGAAGGTGATATATCTGATTCGCTCAGTGGATCACAAAAGCCAGCAGGGGTTTGGTGGTTACTCTGCATTCTGGAGTCTATCAATGTAGATCAAGTTGCAAGTCTTATGAAGGCCATGGATCCGTCTTGGGTTCACGCATATCAGCATTACAAACTAAGAATGTGCAATCTTTCTAATAATGTAAGGGAGGTTACGAAGATGCATAAGGAAAATGAGAAAGTACTTACGGAGCGCAATAAGCTCCAAATTAAAGTTATGGGTACTATCAGCATTCGAAATTCCGGAAAAGAAATACGTGAAGAAGACTGGACTCGCAAGGCATCAAAGATGCTTCTTCTGTACCTTGCAATAGCGGAAAATCACACGCTTTCTCGAGCTGATCTTCAGGAGTTGTTGTGGCCTGATAAAGACTATATTGCTGCACGAGGAAATTTCTACACATCACTGAGCACTCTAAAGCGAACCATCGGTCACAATGATGAATTGCGTCCTTACATCAAATCCTATGAAGGCTACATCTCGCTGAATCCTGAATGTGTCTCGGTTGACCTTGATATATTTATTTCAACGGCACGCAAGATGCTTGGTGCTCAGGCAGATCCGGATTTAATCATGTCTCTGTATGAACAGCTTATCTCTACATATGATGGTGGCTTATTTATTCCAGTAGGGGACGAATCAGGTCGTTTTCAAGCACGTCATGAGTACCTGAAGGCTTTGTATCTCGAGACACTCATGACATTTGCAGAGATTTCACTGAGGATGAGAAGACCTCGCCAGGCTGTACGTTGTGCAAAAGAAGTTCTTGCGATAGATGATAGACGTGAGGATGCGTTTATTCTCTTTATTCAAGCTTTGCATTCAATGGGTCGTCGTGCTGAGGTAGTTACGGCATATAGCATTTTTAGTAAGAACTTAATGAATAGATATGGTATTGCTATCACTAGCGCTACACGCGATATTTACGTCGATATTATCCAGGATGATTCACGTTCGGACTTAAACTTTGAAGCTTGCTAAGAATCTTTTAAAACCTGATTTAAAATTTGAGGTTGAGCAGTAGGTATTCGTTTTAAATATGTCAATACGATAGTTTTATGCCACAACTTAACAATCATAGAGAAAAACGTCCGCCGGCTTGATAAAGTTAGACGATGAATAGTTAGTTTTCTATATGGTCTAATTAAAGGAAAAATATGGCGAGTTTCTTCTCAAAACTACTCTCATTGGGTTCCGATAAAGAGTTAAAAGAATTAAAAAAGATTACCGCTCGCGTCAATGAACTTGAGCCACGTTTTCAAGCGTTGTCTGACGAGGAATTGCGTGAGCAGACCGACATCTTCAAACAGCGCTACAAAGACGGCGAGTCCCTCGACGATCTTTTGCCAGAGGCTTTTGCTACCGTTCGTGAAGCATCAGTTCGTACTCTAGGCATGCGTCACTTCGACGTTCAGGTCATCGGTGCTATTGCGCTTCACCGCGGCATGATTGCTGAGATGAAGACTGGTGAGGGTAAGACTTTGGTTTCTACCTTGACCGGATACCTCAATGCATTGTCTGGCGACGGAGTTCACATCGTTACCGTTAACGACTACCTCGCAAAGCGTGACGCTGAGCAGATGTCTCAGGTATACAACTTCCTCGGACTTACCGTTGGACTTTTGCAAAATGGTATGAGCCTTGCTGAAAAGCGTCCAGCTTATGAAGCAGATATTACCTATGGTACGAACTCTGAGTTCGGCTTCGACTATCTTCGCGATAACATGGTTACCCGTGCTGAGCAGCGTGTTCAGCGTGGACACAATTACGCTATCGTCGATGAGGTTGACTCCATCTTGATCGATGAGGCTCGTACTCCTTTGATCATCTCTGGTGCTGGCGATAAGTCAGCTACCACCTACAAGGACTTCGCACGTGCTGTTCGTGGTCTTCGTCCTGAAGTTGATTTTGAGATGGATGAGGCAAAGCACACCATCGCAGCTACAGAAGAGGGACTTACTCGCATCGAGAATTCTCTTGGTATTGAGGATATCTATGCGGACATGTCTGGCCAGCTTGTAAATCACTTGCAGCAAGCACTCAAGGCTGAGTACATGTTCCATCGCAATCAGCAATACATCGTTACCGATGGCGAAGTTAAGATCGTTGACGAGTTCACCGGTCGTATCATGGAGGGACGTCGTTACTCTGAGGGCCTTCACCAGGCTATCGAGGCTAAAGAAGGCGTATACGTTCGCGAGGAAAATCAGACTCTCGCAACCATTACCCTTCAGAACTACTTCCGTCTTTACAACAAGCTCTCCGGTATGACCGGTACTGCTATGACTGAGGACTCTGAGTTCCGTCAGATTTATAACCTTCCTGTTCAGGCTATTCCGCCTAACAAGCCAGTTATCCGTGAGGACAACGAAGATAAGATCTATCGCACCATTGATGCTAAGTTCAAGGCAGTAGCTGATGAGATTGCTCATCGTCACGAGTTTGGACAGCCTGTCTTGGTCGGTACTGTATCCATTGAGTCATCTGAGCGTTTGAGTCGTCTTCTTGACAAGCGCGGCATTAAGCACGAGATCCTCAATGCTAAGTTCCACGCACGCGAGGCAGTTATCGTTGCTCAGGCAGGTCGTTTGGGTGCAGTTACCATTGCAACCAACATGGCAGGTCGTGGTACCGATATTTTGCTCGGTGGTAACCCTCACTTCATGGCAGAAGACATGATTGCAGCTCAGGGCATCGATCCTGAGGAGATCACCGATGAGCAGCGCGAACACTTCTTGGCTGAGGCAAAGAAGGTCTGCGCAGACGAGCATAATAAGGTGCTCGATGCTGGCGGTCTTTGCGTTATTGGTACTGAGCGTCACGAGTCTCGTCGTATCGACAATCAGCTCCGTGGTCGTGCGGGACGTCAGGGAGATCCTGGTGTAACTCAGTTCTATCTCTCGCTCGAAGACGACATTATGCGTCTTTTTGCAGGTGATAGGCTCGATCGCATTTCTGAAATGATGAAGCAGTGGGATATGCCAGATGATGCTCCAATTCAGCATCGCATGGTTTCTCGCTCTGTTGAGAATGCACAGCGCAAGGTAGAAGAGATGAACTTCTCCATGCGTAAGCACGTTCTTGAATACGACGATGTTATGAACAAACAACGTCAGGTTATCTACGAAGAGCGCAATAAGATCCTCGATGGTAAGGACTTGACTAGTCACGTAGAGGAAGTTACTCGCGAGACCGCAGAGCGCGCTGTTGCTGAGTACTGCCCAAAGAATGACGATCCTGATTTCTGGAACCTCGAGGGTATCGAGGCTTGGATGGAAGAGACCTCTGGTCTCGAGTTCGAGTATCCAGATGACGACATTGATAACTTCGATGCTCTTATTGAGGATACTTACAACTACCTCATGAAGCAGTACGAAGATAAGGCAGAGCGTCTCGGTGAAGAGATCATGACCGAGCTCTCAACCCAGGTAATGCTTCGTGTTATCGATACACGTTGGATGAGCTACCTTCAGGAGATGGATTACCTCAAGACAGGTATTGGTCTTCGTGGATTTGGTCAGCGCGATCCTTTGGTTGAGTATAAGACTGAGGCTTTCCGCGGATTTGCCGAGCTCGTAAGCACTATGTATGAGGACTTCTTGCGTACAATTTTGCGCATTGAGCTCAATGTAATGCCTACTGAACAGTCCAACCTCAAAAACGTTCAGTACTCTGGACCAGCTGAGGTAGACGGCGATCAGCCAAACCGTCCTCGTCACATGAGAACAAACCAGCCTGCACCTGATAAGGCTCGCACATACCGCAAGTCAGAAGTTGACCCATATGCAAATGTTGGTCGCAATGATCTTTGCCCATGTGGTAGCGGTAAGAAATTCAAGAATTGCCATGGAATTAATGGATAAGAATGATTGAATTCGATTTACAAAATATTGAATCACTTTCCTCACGTCTTGCTGAAATCGAAGCATATTTGCATCTCGACGACGCAAGGCGTGAGATTGCGATTTTAGAGGAAAAGTCTGTCCAGCCAGACTTCTGGTCAGATCAAGATGCTGCAAAGAGCACGATGGGTAAGCTCTCTCAGCTCAAGGCTACGTGTACAAACTTCGATGAAGCCAAGCAGCTTCTGGAAGATGCACATGAGGCTCTTGAATTTATTGACGATGAAGAAGCTCAAGATCTCATTGAGGAAGGTAAAGAAAACCTCAATAAGGTCGAGCGTATGATGAGTGAATTCGAGCTTGCAACCTGGTTTGACAATGAGCTCGATTCGGGAGATGCCATCGTCACTATCACGCCTGGTCAGGGTGGTCTTGAAGCCCAGGACTGGTGTGAGATGCTCTACCGCATGTATATGCGCTATTGCGATAGGCGTGGCTGGAAAGTTGACGTTGCAGATTTGCCTAAGGCCGAGGTAATCGGCATTGATAGAGCAATCTTTAAGGTCGAAGGCTTTAATGCCTACGGTATGCTCAAGGCTGAGCAAGGCGTGCACAGGCTTGTGCGCATCAGCCCTACGGACGAGAAAAAGCGCAGGCAGACGACGTTTGCAGGTGTAGAGGTCCTTCCTGTATTGCCATCAGACATCGAAGTGGAGATCGATCAGAAGGATCTTCGCATTGACGTCTTTCATGCATCAGGACCAGGAGGACAGGGCGTTAACACTACCGACTCTGCAGTTCGCATAACGCACCTTCCAACAGGAATCGTTGTGTCCTGTCAAAATGAGAGGTCTCAGCTTCAGAATAAGGCTATTGCTATGCAGATCTTGCAAAGTAAGCTCTATGAGCTCGAGCAGCAAAAGCGTGCTGATGAGATGGATGAACTTCGAGGCCCTAAGCACGATATTTCCTTCGGAAATCAGATTCGAAGCTATGTGCTCTATCCCTATCAGCTCATTAAAGATTTACGATCAGGTTACGAAACGGGAAAAGTTTCAAGTATCTTAGACGACGGCGACCTAGATGAGTTTATAATTGCATTCCATAGATGGAGATGTAGTGACCAAGCTCAATAGGAGAGGTAAGGCAATTGAATACATCCGCTAAAGAAATAATTCGCGATGCAGCACTGATTCTTTCAGGATCATTTATTTATGCCCTGGGTGTTGATTGCTTTCAGATTCCTTTCGATATCGCTGCTGGTGGAATTACCGGTCTTGCTACGGTTATCCATGCCGTCTTGATCAATATTGGAATTGACTTTCCAATTGGTATGCAAACCATCATCTTCAATATGCTTCTGATGATTCCTGTTCTGAAAAGCGGTGGCTTGAAGTACGCCATCCGCACCCTTGCTGGAATCTTCGCATCCGGTTTCTTCCTGGATATCCTTAGCCCTCTCGTTCCTGTCTTGGAAGGCTACGATCTTTTCGTCGCTGTCCTTTGGGGCGGTTTCATCTCCGGAATTGGATTGGGTCTCGTATTTCGCAGTGGCGGCAATACGGGTGGTACCGACATTATTGCCCAGCTCATATCTAAGCGTACGTCTTTGCCAGTAGGATTTCTGTCTATCTGCTGCGATGCTGTTGTTGTTCTTATTTCCATTCCAGTATTTGGATTTAGGAATGCCCTTTACGCCATCATTTGTATGACGGTTATGGGAAAGACGGTCGACTTTGTAATTGAAGGACCTAAGACCGAGCGTGCAGCCTACATCATTTCCGAGAAGCATGAAGCCATTGCAGAGAAGATCATGTACACCATGGGTCGTGGATGCACTGAGTTTCAAGCTCGAGGAGTTTGGTCGGGCAATAACAAGCCTGTCCTCTTTGTAGTCTTGGGAATTCGTGAGATTACCCAGCTCAAAACCATTGTGGCCAAAGAAGATTCTGAAGCCATTGTTATTATTTCTGACGTACATGAAGCTTTCGGTGAAGGCTTTAAACATATTGGGACCTAGTCCCGTAAGATAAAGACCTTACATCTTATGATGCATAGGTCTTTTTATTATCGAGAGAATGCAAGAGAGGTTATCTTGAAAGAAAGCGTTATTCAAAAGTCAGTCGTTAAGGATTCCTTACTGATTGTCATTGGTACTTTTTTCTTCGCCTTGGGCGTAGACTGTTTTCAGGTGCCTTTCGGAATTGCGGCTGGTGGCGTTACCGGTCTTGCAGTTGTCATCAATGCAGTAGGTGAGACTCTCGGAGTCAACATTCCTATTGGTACTCAGACGATTCTCTTCAACTTCCTCCTTATGATTCCAGTCTTCAGGAGAGGTGGAGTACGCTATATCTACCGCGTGACGGTCGGTATTATCGCATCAGGTTTCTTCCTCGATATCCTGTCTGCCTACGTGCCTGTACTTGAGGGATACGACCTGTTCATCGCTGTATTGTGGGGCGGTGTAATCTCAGGATTTGGTCTGGGTATCGTATTTAGAAGCGGTGGAAATACCGGAGGCATGGACATTATTGCGCAATTTTTTGCCCGTAAGTTCAAGATGTCTATTGGAACCGTTTCCATGGCTCTTAACGCTTGCGTTATCGCTCTTTCCATCCCAGTCTTTAGCTTCCGCAACGCATTGTATGCGGTAGTCTGTATGGTTATAACCGGTAAGGTCATCGACCTTGTAATCGATGGTTTGCACAATGAGCGTGTATGCTACGTTATCTCATCCAAGCACCAAGAGATTGCAAGCCAGGTAATGTATGAGATGGGTCGTGGTTGTACTGAGATTCAGGCTCGAGGAGTATGGTCAGGCAATGATCGTCCAATGCTCTTCATCATCCTCGACAGAGGTGAAGTGGGTATCTTGAAGATGCTCGTAGCAGATATTGATCCTGATGCAGTTGTTGCTGTTTCTGAAATCCATGAGACCTATGGTCAGGGCTTCAAACACATCTCTACAGGAGTAGAAAAATAAAACGTATTGATTGTCCCTGTGGGCTGGAATCACTTCCGCTCACAGGGACAATTTTCATGAATTAATGAAGCATCTCGCTTTATATAAATGGTCTGTTGTATGCTTAATACATACTGCATAGGCATTGGAAAGGATGCACATGAAGTTCTTCATTGATACCGCTGATCTCGATGAGATTCGCGAGGCTAAAAGCTGGGGATGTTTAAGTGGTGTTACCACAAATCCAAGCTTGTATGCTAAGACTGGTGGTAAGGTGTCTGATTTCGATCAGCACATGGCAAAGATTTGCGCACTATGCGAAGGCTTACCGGTCTCCGCAGAGTCAACCGCAACGACTACAGAGCAGATGATCGAAGACGGACGACGCCTTCACGCTATTGCTCCTAACATCGTCGTTAAGCTGCCGATTTGTCCTGAAGCGCTCGCGGCTACCCACGAGCTTGCAAAAGAGGGCATTCCGGTAAACATGACTTTGGTATTCAGCGCTACTCAAGCACTTCTTGCCGCACGAGCAGGAGCTCGCTATATCAGTCCTTTTATTGGACGCTTTGACGATATTGCAGAAGATGGCGTTGACCAAGTTGCAACTATCGTAAGTTGCCTGAAGAACTACGAGTTCGATCATGAAGTTGAGGTAATTGCCGCTTCTGTGAGAACTCCTCACCATGTAACTCAATCAGCACTCATTGGCGCAGATATTGCTACTGTTCCTTTAGGTGCACTTAAGAAATGCCTTCAGCATCCATTGACTCGTGAGGGTCTTGCTAAGTTTGAGCAGGACTGGAATAAGATTCAGGATGCACAGTAACACATAGTATATAAATTACGAAACTAATTTCGTATGTATATGGAAAGGATAGCTCATGGCTTGCAACCACAAGGCGACGTCTCATGCGTTCCCTGGATTTGAGAAACTCTTCAAGGTGAAGGAAACCGCAAATTCCATGCGCCAGGATATCATCACTATGGTATCTGAAGCAAAAAGCGGACACCCAGGAGGATCTCTCTCAGCTACTGATATCGTAGCTACTTTGTTCTTCTCTGATGTAATGAATTACAACCGAGAGAACGCTGATGACCACACTCAAGATCGCTTCTTCCTTTCCAAGGGACATGCAGCACCTGTATTGTATGCAGCATTCCACCAGCTCGGATGGATTGAAGACGAGGATATTCACACTCTTCGCCGCCTCGGCTCTAAGCTTCAGGGACACCCTGATCGCCACGCATGCCCAGGTATCGAAGTTTGCTCTGGTTCTTTGGGTCAGGGACTCAGCGTAGCTTGTGGCGCTGCTTTGGGCATGAAGCTCGATGCAGAGGCTAAGGGCACCGAGTCTCACAAGGTATATGTCCTTATGGGTGATGGTGAGATGCAGGAGGGTTCTAACTGGGAAGCTATGATGTTTGCTGCTCACCAGAACCTCAACAACCTCATTGGTATTCTTGACAAAAACAACCTTCAGATCGACGGTAACGTCAATGAAGTTTGCTCCCTTGGCGACATTGACGCTAAGTGCGAGGCATTTGGCTGGAAGACTATCCACGCTCAGGGCCACTGCATCAAGCATGTATACGATGCGCTTGTAGAGGCTAAGGCTTACGGTGAGGGACCTGTTATGGTTATCTTCGACACCGTTAAGGGTAAGGGCGTAAGCTTCATGGAGAACAACGCTGGCTGGCATGGAAAAGCTCCTAACGCTGAGCAGACCGAGCAGGCTCTCAACGAGCTTAAAGAAGCAGCTAAAGAATTTGATAAGGAGACTTGCAATGACTAAACGCGCAACACGTGAGGCCTTTGGCGAGACGCTCATTGAGCTTGCTGAAGAAGGTAAGAATGTATTTGCAGTAGATGCAGACCTTGCTGGCTCTACCACAACTTCTAAGCTTGCAAGCTTCGATAAGACCCGTTTCTGCGATGTTGGAATTGCAGAGCAGAACATGATCGGCGTTGCAGCTGGTCTTTCTTTGACCGGACGCATTCCTTTCACTTCTTCATTTGCTGCATTTGGTGTAGGTCGTTGCTATGACCAGATCCGCAATACTGTTTGTGACTCAGATCTCAACGTAAAGATCTGCCCTACTCACGCAGGTATTACCGTAGGTGAGGACGGAGCTACCCACCAGATGCTCGAGGATATCGCAATCATGCGTACCCTTCCTAACATGTGCGTTCTCGTTCCTGCTGACTTCAACAGCGCAAAGGCTGCTATTCGCCTCGCTGCTGAGGTCGAGGGCCCTGTTTACGTTCGTATGGGACGTCATCAGGTTGAGGCTGTATACGATGAGACCTTCACCGGTGGCATTGGTTATGCAGGTGTTCTTCGCGAGGGTACCGATGTTACTATCTGCGCTTGTGGTGTAGAGGTAGCACAGGCACTCGAGGCTGCAAAGATCCTCGAGGCTGAGGGTGTATCTTGTGAGGTAATCGACGTATTCTGCGTTGCTCCTTTGGACGAGAAGACCATCGTTGCAAGTGCTCAGAAGACCGGACGCGTTGTATGTGCTGAAGAGCACATGGTAGCAGGCGGTATGGGAAGCGCTGTAGCTGAGCTTCTTTCCCAGAAGGCTCCAGTTCCTATGCGCTATGTTGGTATGCGCAGCTTCGGAACTTCTGCACCTGGTGATGACCTCATGGCTCACTTTGGCCTTGATGCTGAGGGTATTGCTCAGGCTGTACGCGAGATTCTCGCTTAGCTCTAAATTCATACTCTAATGAGAGAGACCTTGCTTGTGTAAGGTCTCTCTTTGTGTTTCATGCGTATCTTCTATGTGAGAGGAATGCTTTTATTGTTCTTGCGGTAAAAAGATACTAAGGATATACGCATAATCATGTATCATTTTGAATGTATATAAATTTAGATTAAAGGAGCTCTTGTGGCCAATCATTTCCAAAATGATAAGCAGCTTGAGGGCGCAGAAGTCGAAAAACTGCTTGCTCAGATTCCTGATCCTGCAGCTGAGGGTGAAGTATTCGAAGAGGTTAACCTCGAAGAAGTAGCTCTTGGCGAGCCAGCAGAGATGAGCGTTATCGAAAATAATCAGGCAGAGCGCCTGGTTGACGAAGTTCTTATTGAGGCTGAGCCTTCCGAGGTTTCAGCTGAAGCTGTTGCTGGAATGTCAAGCATCCAGACTCAGGACGGTATGGTAGAAGTTGCAGCTAACCCTGCACCTCGTGCAAATGTTGCAAAAGGAAACCCTACCATTTCCTTCCAGAATGCATCAGTTGTTTATGACTCACAGCCTAACAAGCCTGCTTTGCAGAACTTGAACCTCAACATTTACCCAGGAGAGTTTGTCTTCCTCGTAGGACACTCCGGATCTGGTAAGTCTACATTCATCAAGCTTGTAACCCGCGAGATTAAGGCTACTTCCGGAAAGGTTATCGTAGCAGGTCAGGACTTGACCACTATGAAAAACTGGAAGGTTCCTTACCTTCGTCGTCAGCTTGGCTGCGTTTTCCAGGACTTTAAGCTTTTGAGCAATAAGACCATTTACGAAAATGTTGCATTCGCACTTGAGTGCATCGGTAAGCCTAAGAGCGTTATCGAGCAGCAGGTACCTGAGGTGCTTCGTCTCGTAGGACTTGCAGATCGTATGGACTCATACCCAGATCAGCTTTCCGGTGGAGAGCAGCAGCGTGTATCAGTTGCGCGCGCAATGGTTAACCGCCCACCACTTTTGGTATGCGACGAGCCTACGGGAAATCTCGATCCTGCAATTTCTCAGGGTATTATGAAGTTGCTTGAGCGCATTAATGAAACTGGAACCACTGTTTTGATGGCTACCCATGACCGTGACATGGTAAATACCATGCGCAAGCGTGTTATTGCACTCGAATCAGGACATGTTGTTCGTGATGAAGAGGGAGGAGGATACGGTAACTATGCTGGGTTCTAATTTCACTTATTCTGCAAGAGAGGCTGGACGCCACTTTCACCGTAATCTTTCTACGTGTATCGGTGCAGTTGTAACCATTTTCTTGTCATTGTTTATCATCGGTGTTTTCGTCTTTGGATCAGCTGTTGTCCAAAACATTTTGGGAAATGCTGAAGATCAGGTAACTATCCAGGCTTTCTTGAGCGATGATGCAACTGATGAGCAAATTCAGGCGCTTCAAAACAAGATTTCAAGCTGGCCTAATGTTGAGTCTGTAACTTATAAGGATAAAGAGCAGGCTTACAAAGAGTATCGCGAGCGCGTGTCTGAGGATATTGTTAACGCAATTGAGTCAAACAAAAATCCGCTTCCTGGCTCTTTGGAGGTTCAGCTTCAGCAGCCTTCTCAGGTAGAGGAGACTGCGCTTAAGCTTAAGCAAGATTCTGACTATGTAGAGATTGCCGATGAGGGCAATGCTGATAAGTCAGTTCTTTACGGTCAGGGCTACGTTGAGAAGCTCTTCGCTATCATTAAATACGTCAATCTTGCAGGTATCGTACTTGTAAGTCTTTTGACCTTTGTTGCTTTTGTATTCATCAATAACACCATTCGTCTTGCAATCACGGCACGTCGTCGAGAGATTGCAATCGAGCGTTTGGTAGGTGCATCAAACAGCTTCATTCGAGGACCATTCCTTATGGAAGGTGCACTCGAGTCTGTATCTGGAGCACTCCTTGCAATTATTGCATTGCAGCTTGTTCGCGGATATGCAATGCCTGTTGTGCAAAACGCTATGCCATTTTTGCCATTCACCCTTCCTGGTGACGTGGTAACGTGGACCTATGTTGGTCTGATTTCAATTGGACTTATCATTGGTTTGTTTGGTTCTGCCATCGCTATGCGTCGTTACCTCAAGGTATAATAACTAAGCGACTTTTCGGGGCGCGGCGACACTTGTCGTCTGCGCCTCTTTCTATATCGAGGTGAATATGAGTAAATCAAAGCGCTCACGCATGAGCAATCAAAAGAAGAGTAAGAAAAAGCAGTCTTTAACAGGTATTTTACATCTGAGTGGACAGGGCTATGGCTCTATCAATACCGAATTGGGCGAGTATCCTGTCTTTCCTGAAGATCTTCGTGGTGCGATGGATAGAGACGAGGTCAAGGTATATATCAAGCATGGCCGCACGCGCGATAAGGCAGTCGTCATCGGTATTTTGAACCGTGCGGCTCAGGTTATCATGGGAATCTACCGTGACTTTGATGGCATTGGCATGATTGAACCTTTGGACAATCGCATGACCTACGACTTTTACGTCTATCCTGACAAAGCCCTTATGAGGCGCTTGAAGGTCCAGGAAGGCGATATCGTCGTTGCTCAGATTCTCGACTATCCTTACAAGCGTACGCCAGGAAGCGTTAAGCTTCTGGAAAATAAGGGACCATCCGAGGACTTCGATTTAGCCATTGAACAGGCCATTGAGCAATCAGGTGTTCGCGTGCACTTCCCAGAGGAAGTAATTGAAACCGCAAATGCCCTTGAGTGCGAGGTCGATCAAGCTCTTGCATACGATGAGACGCGTCGAGACCTGCGCGATAAGCTTTGCTTTACCATCGATCCGATCGATGCGAAGGACTTCGACGATGCGGTCTTTGCCAAAGAGCGTGAAGATGGCACCTTCGACCTCGATGTTTATATTGCAGATGTAAGCCACTATGTACATTGGAAAGATTGCATCGATAAAGAAGCTCAGATGCGCACCTGCTCAGCTTACCTGGTAGACCGCGTTATTCCTATGCTTCCTGAGAAGCTCTGCAACGAGATCTGTTCTCTGAGGCCGCTTGAAGATCGTTTGGCTATGGGAGTTCACATGAGGCTGAGCTCTCGCGGCAAGGTCCTTGACTACGATGTGTTCTCCTGCGCTATAAGGTCAGCGGCACGGCTTGATTACGGCAGTGTCGATAAGTACCTTACAGGAGAAATTACTGCCGATCAGCTCGATGTAATGCACGGCAAGGCTCAGGAAGTTGCCGCTTCAATCCTTGCGCTCCAGAAGATTGCCCACCTTCGCCTTGCTATCCAAAGGAAGCGCGGCTCCTTGGAGTTCGAAACCAAGGAAACCCATGTGGTTCTCGACGACCAGAAGCGTCCAGTCGATGTCATCGTTCGTCAAACCACCGAAGCTACCTCCTTGGTAGAGCAAGCAATGCTTCTGGCTAATGAATGTGTTGCGAATCGTTTGGCTACAAGGGACATCCCTGCTGCATATCGTGTGCATGAGGCTCCAGATCCTGAAGCTTTGACCAGGGCGCTTCCTGTATTGTGGGAGTTTGATCTTATTGACAACGAAGACAAACTCCGTCTGAGCATGGGAGATCCTTTTGCAATTCAGGATATCTTGGCTCGAGCAAAGGGAACCGATGGCGAATACATCATCAATCAGATTCTCTTGCGCTGTCAGTCAAGGGCGGTCTACAAGCCTATGAATGAAGGCCACTTTGCACTGGGTGCTCCTATGTATTGCCATTTCACAAGCCCTATTCGTCGTTATCCTGACGTCATTGTGCACCGCAAGCTCAAGTCTTTGGCTGCAGGTACGCTCAAGACCAATAAGCAGGAGAAGATCAATAAGCGCCTTAATGAGATATGTATGGAATGCTCCACGCAAGAGCGCGTAGCCGATAAACTTGGTTATACAACTCACGCGATTAAGATGGCTGAGATGTTTGAGGATAAGATCGGAGAGCGCTTCTCTGCGATTATCTCAGGTGTAACATCGTTTGGCTTCTTTGTAACCTTGGATGATACCTTTGCAGATGGGCTTGTTCCAATTAGAACATTGCCTGATGATTGGTATGAATTCGACGAGGAGCGTATGCTCTTGCATGGCGTGGATAAAGACATTACCTGGCGTCTGGGACAGAGAGTTGTCGTGGAGCTCAGGCAAGTTGATATAGTATTAGGTAAGATGGACTTTGTTGTAGTTCCTACTATCGATCAAATGTAGAGCTACTTACTATAGAAGGAGGAGGCTATGGAGCCTACCCAACTTTCTGACGATTTGCTTCGTGCTGAAGGGTTGCTTGTAAACGGCCAGCCTGAGCAGGCACAGGAGCTTCTTGCTCGTCAGGCAGAAGATGCTGAGGAGTATATCGCTCAGCACTATCAGACAACTGAGGATACTCAGTATTTTAGCTTCCCTGAGCTTTATTATTTGCTTGCGTACAAGAAGGTCGAGCAGGACCCTCGCAATATCGTTGTTGTGAATGAGCCATTCGATCGTCTGTACAACGACTTGGCTTTGGCAAACGTTATGGTGGGAGATTATCAGCTTGCTCAGGAGTCTCTCAAGCAGGCAGTTCGCTGGAATCCTATGGACTGTGAGTATCGCTTGCGTCTTGCGGATTTGTTTATGACAAATGGCGATATGAATGAGTATCTTGCTTTGAGCTACTCAGTATTCGAGCGCGCAAGTGAAGCGGAGCACCTCATCCGTGCTTATGTAAACTTCGCTCAGCACTTCCAGCAGTCAGGCCGTGAGATGTTGAGTGCATCTGCTCTCAAGGCTGCTGCTCAGTTCAACATCCCAGAGCCTCACCTTGAGGCTGCACTTCAGACAGCACAAAACACAGCTCACGATCCTAGCTTGCTCGAGCTTCGTGAAGCTCAGGAAATCCTCGAGGCTGAGGGTATTCCTGAGGGAGCAAATGCCGAAGTTGCTATTTGCTTGCTTATGTGTGCGGTGGATGCTGCTGAGATTGAAGACAAGGTACAGGCTACTAACTTGATCCTTAAGGCTCGCAATCTTGTGGGAGCTCCAGCATGCCAGGCATTGCTCGAGCTTATCCAAGATGCAGATAAACAACTCAATAACTAATTTGGTTTGGTAGATATGGAAGTAAAGAAAGAAAAGAAAAGCATTGCGCGCAATAAAGTTGCTCATCATGAGTACTTTATTGAGGAGACCTTTGAAGCTGGCATCGTCTTGAACGGTTGCGAGGTTCGAAGCTTGCGTGAGCGAGGATGTCAGATTACCGACTCCTTCTGCTTGATTCGCCATGGTGAGTGCTGGTTGCACGGAGTTCATATCCACCCATACTCACATGGTTCAATCTTCAATGGAGATCCCGATCGCAAAAGAAAGCTCCTTTTGCACCGCAAACAGATCGTCTACCTTGAGCGCAAGCTTGCAACCAAGGGTATGGCCTTGGTGCCTCTTGCCATGTATTTCGATAAGAATGGTCGCGTAAAGCTTCAAATTGGTCTCAGTAAGGGAAAGAAGCTCTACGACAAGCGCCAGGATATGGCAGCTCGTGATACTCAGCGCGATATTCAGCGCGCCTTGAAGGCTCGCAACCAGGGATATTAAGGCGTAAGTGTTAGGCTAATGTTACTTATTAAGTAGTATTTGCGATACTTGATATCGTCACATACTTTTGAGTGATTTATCTTCCCGACGGGCGTATACTTAACATAACATCAAGAGCTAAATTATCGAGGTAATTGGTGTTATAATGCTACTTATACAGTCTTTCAAGGATAAGGAAAGAAGACTGTAGGAAAAAAGGAGAGAATTATGTCTGAAGAGAAGAAGCAGTACACTTTCCGTTGTATTCTTTGCGGATTCGAAGTAACTATCGACGAGCCAGAGCTTCCAGCTGACTACGTATGCCCACTTTGCGGTGCTACTGCAGATCAGTTCGAGCTCGTAGAGGACTAAGCTTTAATTTACAATTTAGAGTGTAGTACTTTAATGATATTTACGAGTTGAACATCATGTACTCAAGACAATCGGACATACTAAGTGTGTTCGATTGTTTTTTACTTACTGGGGGCGACTGGTTTCGACAGGGTAAGTCAGAGACGGGAAGCAAGCCGTGGTCTCCTCGCCACGTT
>RCNH01000166.1_pt1 | contig 31596 bp, 27 predicted proteins | sample 2041161 | NCBI WGS metagenome assembly RCNH01 (sample SAMN09708215, study PRJNA481090) | Feces metagenome, whole genome shotgun sequencing project. | biome: feces | host: Leptonychotes weddellii | place: Antarctica: Sion Island | collected 2010-03-01 | reverse complement strand
GCTCCATATGGAGCAGGGGATGTTTCTATTAGATGAGAACCAGAGGCTTAATGAGATCTCTGGGCTTGTCCTTCATGAGCATCAAGGCGGGTTCTACACCCTCCAGGCCCTGGAACTTATGGGTAATCAGCTTTTCGGGGTGGATACGACCGCTGGTAATGAGTCTTGCCAGCTTCTCGCTGCGCAGACGGCCACCGGGCATCAGACCACCTCTGACCTGCTTATGGCTCATGCCGCAGCCCCACTCCACTCTGGGAAGGCCTACGCTGTCGCCTTCGCCCAGGTAGTTCACGTTGCCGATGATTCCACCGGGCTTCAGGATCTTGATTGCCTGTGCAAAGGTATCGTTATCGCCGCCGGCGATGATAACCTTATCTACGCCCTGACCATGGGTCTTGTCCAGGATCTGCTCTACGATATCACCCTCACGGTAGTTAATGATATCGGTTGCGCCGAACTCACGAGCAAGATCGGTGCAGTTCTTACGGGAACCAACAGCCATGATCTCTGCGGCGCCACGGATGGCGGAAGCTGCAACAGCCATCAAGCCCACAGGGCCGACGCCGATAACCGCAACATTATCACCGAAAGTGATGTCAGCCAGCTCTGCGCCGTGGAAGCCGGTGGGAACCATGTCTGCCAGCATGGCAGCAGCACCCAGGTCCATGCCCTCGGGCAGCTTAGCCAGGTTGCCATCAGCATCGTTTACATGGAAATACTCAGCGAAAACGCCGTCTTTGAAGTTGGAGAACTTCCAGCCGGAGAGCATACCGCCGGAGTGCATGGGGAAACCGCCCTGTGCTTCCAGGGAGTTCCAGTCGGGAGTGATGGCAGATACCAGAACCTTGTCGCCGGGCTTGAAGTCCCGAACCAGGCTGCCGACCTCAACCACTTCGCCCACAGCCTCGTGGCCCAGGATCATGTTGTGGCGATCACCCAGAGCTCCGGACCATACTGTGTGAATATCAGATGTACAAGGAGCTAAGGCAATCGGCTTACAAATGGCGTCCATAGGACCGCACTTGGGAATATCCTTTTCGATCCAGCCAGTGGCGCCGATGCTTAACATTGCGTAACCTTTCATATGTCATTACCTCCGTAATAATTCTTTTTAAGAATAGTTATCATTCCTATATGCTCCGACTATATCATAGGAATTTGCATTCGTCAACTACTTTTTTGTCGGTTTTCAAAAAATTAACATTTTTATATCGATATAAAGCTACTGATAAAAAATGCAGCCTCTCCGGGTGCTTTTCTTTTCGATATAAAAAGGGCGATTTCCCCCTGTCATCCCTTGCACTTCCCACGGGGGCGCAGTATAATGTATCCCAGCGTGTCCTATAAAACGAATTGAGGGAATGATAAAATGAAGAAACTACAGAGCTTTTTCCGCAAAAAAGACGTGGTCTTTTCCATGCAGCGGTACGGAATCGATGCTCTGGGCGCCATGGCCCAGGGACTTTTCTGCACGCTGCTGGTAGGTACGATTCTCAACACCATCGGTCAGCAGTTCGGCATTGGATTTCTGAACAACAGCATCGTCACCATCCGCCAGGGCGGCCAGGAAATCAGCTATACCATCGGCGGGCTGGCCTCCTTAATGGTCGGCCCCGGTATTGCCATCGCCATCGGCTTTGCCCTGCACTGTCCCCCCATGGTGCTTTTCTCTTTGATCCCCGTGGGATTTGCCGCCAACGCAATGGGCGGCGCAGGCGGTCCTCTGGCCGTTTATTTTGTGGCCATTGTGGCAACCGAATGCGGCAAGCTGATCTCCAAGCAGACAAAAGTGGATATTCTGGTAACCCCCATTGTCACCATACTGGTGGGCATCGGCTTTGCCTCCCTGGTTGCCACCCCCATCGGCACCGCTGCCAGCGCTGTGGGCAACGCAGTCAAATGGGCAACCGAGCAGCAGCCATTCCTCATGGGCATTCTGGTTTCCGTGATCATCGGTGTGGCACTGACCCTGCCCATCAGCTCCGCAGCCATCTGTGCCGCACTGGGGCTTACAGGCCTTGCCGGCGGCGCCGCTGTAGCAGGCTGCTGCGCCCAGATGGTGGGCTTTGCCGTCATGAGCTTTAAGGAAAACCGCTGGGGCGGTCTGGTGGCTCAGGGCATTGGCACCAGTATGCTTCAGATGCCCAACATTGTAAAAAATCCCCGCATCTGGATCCCCCCCACGCTGGCTGCCGCCATTACAGGCCCCATCGCTACCTGCCTGTTTAAATTGGAGATGAACGGCTCCCCCGTCTCTGCCGGCATGGGTACCTGCGGTTTTGTAGGCCAGATCGGAGTTTACACCGGCTGGGTAAACGACGTGGCCTCCGGCGCCAAAGCCGCCATCACCACCGTGGACTGGGTGGGACTTGGGATGGTCTGCATCATTCTTCCGGCTGTCCTTAGCTATGTGTTCTGCCAGTTCATGCGCAAAAAGGGCTGGATCCAGGAGAACGATCTGAAGCTGGAACTGTAATTGCAGCAAAAAGAGGACACCTCCGGATGTGCCTTGTAAGGAAGTAGTTTCCAAAAGGTTTTAGGAACTTGTTTCTAATGATTGCACTGCTTATACTCCGTATGGAGTATAAGCAGTATGCTCGTAAAGAAGGTACAAAGTCAAATAAAGACAGGGCTGAAATTTTGCATTTGTAGACAGAGTTATCAGAATTTATATAATAGATTGCGAGGTAATAAGGAATGCATTCAAAAGAGAAGGAAAAGCAAAACTTGCCACTTATCACAAGCTTTTTGATAATAACTTTTGGCCTCATGCTTCTTGGGTGGGGTAGCTGCGCCGTGCTCAGCCAGCTTTTGGACTGGACAGTAACGCATCCGGTTTTGCGGATTTTATTTATTGTTGGCGGTTTCTCTCCCACCGTGGCTTCTTATGTTGCACTTAGGAAATGGCACTATGTCAGTAGCTTCAAGGAATGGCTCAAACAGGTATTTGATGTTAAGCACAGTGTAATTATTTATGTTTGTGTGGCTGTTTTCGTAGCAATTTATTACCTTTTAGGCTGTATTATCAATGGCTATGAGATGGGTGCCCCTGTCTTTATGCTGATCGTGATCGTACCGATGATGCTCTTTGGCGGTGGCAATGAAGAAGTCGGCTGGAGAATGATTTTACAGCCGGAACTGGAAAAGAAATTTAGCTTTCATCCTGCTGTATGGATGACGGCAGTAATCTGGTGGATTTGGCATTTACCCTTATTTTTTATAAAGGGAACAGCCAATGCCAGTATGAATTTTTTTCTCTTTGGAATCATGTGCTTGACCTTAAGCTACGCCCTTGCAACAATCCGCAAAATTTCCAAGGGTGTATTTCCCTGTGTTCTGACCCATTGCCTAATTAATGGTCTGTCAGCTACGTTTGTGTTTCAGCTCAGCGGCATTAGCTGTGGCCTTACACTGGTTACTACGATTATTCTGTCCATACTGATTTTAAACATTTATCAGAGAAAAGAGAATTTAAATTAGCTTGAAACCGGCTGTTATGTTAATTCGGATAAATCAAATACATTATAAAGAAAATGGAGTGTATCAGTTTTGATACACTCCATTTTACTTTTCGGTATTTTCAAAACATCCTTACGGGATGCACACCTCCGGTGTCCTCTTTTTGCGTATACCGCCCATAAAAAAGGCTCTGAACACTTCAGAGCCTCCGCATGTCCAAAAAATACTGCTTCCCCAAACACAAAACCACCGAATCGGTCCTCTGTCATTCTGAGGAGCCCAGCGACGAAGAATCTAACGGTTAAGATTCTTCGCTGACACTCAGAATGACGGACAAAATCAGTTTTCAGCGCTTAAGATGGGAAATTATGCCACGATACCCTCGCGGCATCAAATGCAAATAAAAAGTCAATACAGATTCATAACCAATGTTTTACTCGGATGAGGTTTTTTGACAGTCTCAAGCTCTAATGGAATCAGAGCCCGCTTTTTATTCTTTTTCCCCGGATTTTTCTTCCTTACACTTGGCAATCAGCGCCTTTATGGATGCAAAGAGGATATACACGGCGATGACCAGCATAAGGACAGAGGACTGCTTCATCATAGGGTCGCTGGCCCACACACCGGTGAGGATCAGCACATCCATGGCAATGGACAAAACTGCCAGAACAATGGTAACGATCCATGTTGTTTTACTGTATTTCTTGTGATCCATAACGCTTTCTCTCCTGTAGGGGTCAATTCTTTATTAGCTATACTATCACAAATACACCAGACAATCAATATGTAAAAAGGGGCCGCTGCAAATCCGCAGCGGCCCAAAAATAAAGAGGAAAGAAAATGAAAAAAGTGGAAGTTACTCCATGGCCAGGAAATCTGCCGGATTCACCGGCGCATCATTGCAGGTGACACTGAAATGCACATGGTCGCCGATGGCGCTCTCCAGAATTGCCGTCTGGCCCACGCAGCCGATGGCCTGTCCCAGCTTGACCTCATCCCCGGCGGCAACGGACACGTCCTTGGCAAGACTTGCGTACTTGGTGGTATAGCCGTCGCTGTGGCGAATGACCACGGTAGTGCCCATGGTGTCATCCTCATAGACCGTATAAACTGTGCCGTCTGCGGCAGATTTCACCTCTGTGCCTGCTGCTGCGGCGATGTCCACACCGTTGTGGGTACGCCAGTCTCTTGTAGTCTGGTTGTAGCTGAGGCAGTCTACCGCATACTCCGCCACAGTCTGTCCGGAGACCGGTGCTGCTGTTTTCAGGGATGCCTTCTTGGGCTTTGTGCTCTCAGAAGCGGAAGGAGATACCTCCTCCGGTTTGGTTGCAACCACCTGCTGCCCATTTTCCTCTGCGGAGTCCACCTGGGCAGAGGGCTTATACTCCGCCTGTTTCTGATGGTTCGTGTCGTTGCGATAATACATATAGCCGGCAATCCCGATGGCAAATGCACACAGGATCAGGGCTATGTAGTAGCCCTTGCCGCTCACGTATTTGCTGAATTTCTTATTGCTCATGTGTTAAGCACCTCCGAAACTCAGTATTGCCAGTTTTTAGAATCTTAAACATTATCTTGAAAAAAAGTAAAAAGGCAGACAGCCCCAAGACGATTCAAAAATGATTCTCTTATAAAATGTCACCTTTTTCTCTGTGTTACGTTTCTATTTTCCCTCGGATTGCGCAAGGATGTCGTGACACCATTTACCGCTCTAAGCACGGAAACTGGGCGCTTTTCCTGTCATTCTGAGCGTTAGCGTAGAATCTTAACGGAAAGATTCTTCGTCGCTGCGCTCCTCAGAATGACGGAGGCGTGCTTTCTGTGGTTCTGTTTTTTGAAACACAGTACTTTTGGGCAGCATAAAGCGGACAGCCTGGGCTGTCCGCTTTTCAAATTCAATTACTGCAAATGGGATTCGTTGATGAGGATGTGCACATCGTCCAGCTGCTTCTGGGAGACAGTGGTGGGGGCATCCATCATAAGATCCTGGGCGTTCTTGTTCATGGGGAAGGTGATGACCTCACGGATGGACTCCTCGCCGGTCAGCAGCATCACCAGACGGTCAACGCCGGGAGCGGCACCTGCATGGGGAGGTGCGCCATAGGTGAAGGCATTGTACATAGCGGGGAACTTGGCCTTCACGTCCTCTTCGCCCAGACCCACCATCTCGAAGGCCTTTACCATGATCTCGGGATCGTGGTTACGGACAGCGCCGGAGGCACTTTCGTATCCGTTGATGACCAGGTCATACTGGTCTGCATTGATGGCCAGGAGCTTCTCTGTATTGCCCTCTGCATCAATGAGGGTCTGCATACCGCCCTGGGGCATGGAGAAGGGATTGTGGCAGAATTCCAGTTCGCCGGACTCCTCACCCATCTCATACATGGGGAAGTCCACGATCCAGCACATGGCGTACTGCTCTTCGTCGAAGTGGCCGGGAATCCGTCTGCCCATCATGGTTCTCACAACACCAGCGGTCTTCTGAGCGGCGGACTTCTTGCCTGCTGCCATGCAGACAAAGCTGCCGGGCTTCAGATTCAGCTTTGCGGTCAATGCTTCGGTGTAATCGGTCAGGAATTTGGAGACACCGCCGGTCAGCTGGCCGTTCTCGTCCACCTTGACCCAGCAGACCTTATTTCCGGTCTGAACTTCCACATCTGCCAGCAGCTTATCGATCCACTTGCGGCCCTGCTCAAAATGATCCACAGCCACAGCCTTGACGGTTGCGTTCTGGAAGGGGCCGAAGCCGCAGCCCGCTACCTCTGCGGTGATGTCCTGGATCTCCAGATCGATACGCAGATCGGGCTTGTCGGAGCCGTAGCGCTCCATAGCTTCCTTATAGGGAATATGGCGGAAGGGGGCCTGGGAAATCCGGTCGTACTTGCCGAACTTCTGGAACACAGGTACCAGCACATCCTCCAGCACACTCAGTACATCCGCCTGGGAGGCAAAGGCCATTTCCATATCCATCTGGTAGAATTCGCCGGGGGTGCGGTCTGCACGGGCATCCTCATCCCGGAAGCAGGGGGCGATCTGGAAATAGCGGTCAAAGCCGGAGGTCATCAGCAGCTGCTTAAACTGCTGGGGAGCCTGGGGCAGCGCATAGAATTTGCCGGGGTGATTTCTGGCAGGCACCAGATAGTCACGGGCACCCTCGGGAGAGGATGCGGTCAGAATGGGGGTGGTGATCTCCAAGAAGCCCTTTTCTGTCATGAGGCGGCGCAGCTCTGCAACCACCTGGCAGCGCAGAATGATATTCTGCTTGACCGCCGGATTCCGCAGATCCAGGTACCGGTACTTAAGGCGCACATTCTCATCTGCATCTCTGGACTTATTGATTTCAAAGGGCAGAGAGTTGTGAATGCACTTGCCCAGCACCTCGATGGACTGGGGTACTACCTCAATCTCGCCGGTAGCCTGCTTCAGATTCTTGCTCTCACGCTCCCGGACGGTGCCGGTAACAGAAATGGTGGTCTCCTTATTGAGGGGCTTTACAATCTGCATCATTTCCTCGGTCTCTACAACGACCTGCGTGGTGCCGTAAAAATCACGCAGCACCAAAAATGCAAAGTTAGCACCTACCTCACGCACATTTTCAAGCCATCCCACCAGGGTGACTGTCTTTCCTGTGTCGGCAAGCCGCAGCTCACCACAGGTATTGGTTCTTGACTGGAACATAAAAATATCCCCTTATTAAATATAGTATTGCAAAAATTCATCATCTAATTGTCGCACAAAAAGGGAAAATTGTCAACGCATACTTGACTTTTCCCCAATTTGTCACAGCCAGAAACCTACGAAAGACTGTTTATTCCCAGAAAGTTGTGCTATAATAATCCCAAACCCATGAAGAAACCATGAAATTACCTGTTTTTTCCTTTTTTAAAAGCAGGTAATACCCCATAGAAGGATTTGAGAATATGGCGTTATCTGCAAAAACCGTTCGGGCGCAGCTTGCGCTCGCCACACCGCTTCTGCATAAATGCTCTCTGGAAACCTGCCGCAGGCACCAGGACAAGCTGGGAGAGCTGATGGAAGCCGTCCACCGAAAAAAAGTAATCATAAAAGACCACCCCTTTGAACTGTTTCCCGGAAGCTGGGTCATCCCCAAGGATGAGCGTCGACAGGGCGTTATCTTATACCTCCACGGCGGCGGCTACACCTGCGGCAACCTGGACTATGCCAAGGGCTTCAGCTCCACTCTGGCAGTGCGATGCGGCGCCCGTGTGTTCTGCGTGGGCTACCGTCTCGCTCCGGAGAGTCCCTATCCGGCAGCCCTGGACGATGCCCTCACCGCCTACCGGTATCTGCTGGACAAGGGCTACGACCCCAACCGCATTACCCTCTGCGGCGAAAGCGCCGGAGGCGGCCTGTGCTACTGCCTGTGTCTGAAGCTCAAACAGCTGGAGCTTCCCCTTCCCGGCGGGATCGCCGCCATCTCCCCCTGGACGGATCTGACCGCCTCCGGCCCCTCCTACGAGACCAATGTGGAAAACGACCCCTCTATGACCAAAGAGGTCCTGGGCTACTACGCCGACTGCTACACGAAAGACCGCTCCGATCCTCTAGTATCCCCTCTGTTCGGCGATCTGGAGGGCCTGCCTCCCTCGCTGCTGTTTGTAGGCGGGGACGAGATCATGCTCAGCGATACGGAGCTTCTCCACGAAAAGCTCCTTGCCAGCCGGTGCAAAAGCCAGCTGGTGGTTACGCCGGAGCGGTGGCATGTATACCTTCTGTACCCTCTGAGGGAGAACGAGCAGGATTTTACCACCATCAATCAGTTTTTGGATCGGGTCATGTCCGAGGAAAATAAGCTCCGGTGGATCAAGCTGGACAATGCCGCAAAAATCTACCCGGCTGCCCGGCGGCACAACTGGAGCAATGTATTCCGGCTCTCTGCCACCCTAACGGAAACGGTAGATGAAAAGGTATTGCAGTCCGCTCTGGATGTGACCGTGAGACGGTTCCCGGCCATGGCCGCCAAGCTGCGCCGGGGTATGTTCTGGTACTATCTACAGCAGATCTCCAAAGCTCCGGCCATCCAGCACGAATACAGCTATCCCCTTTCCAAGATGAATTTCTATGAGACCCGGCAGTGCGCCTTCCGTGTCATCGTATACGACCGACGGATCGCCGTGGAATTCTTCCACTCTCTGACCGACGGAAACGGGGCGCTGGTATTCCTCAAAACACTGGTTGCAGAATATTTGCAGCAGAAGCACGGGATCTCCATTCCGGCGGAGCACGGTGTTCTGGGCCGACTGGAAGACCCCTCCGATGCGGAGCTGGAGGACAGTTTCCTCAAGTATGCCGGCCCTGTCAGCACCGGCCGCAGCGGCAGCACCGCCTTCCGGCTCCACGGTACCCCGGAGACCGGCGATTTTCTGAACCTCACCTGCCTGCAGCTGTCTGTAAAGCAGGTGCTGCAAAAGGCCCATGAACACAATGTGACCCTAACGGGCTTTTTATGTGCGGTGATGATGCAGTCCTTCCTTAATCTACAGCAGCGGAAAGTACCCAATGTGCGCCACAGAAAGCCCATTAAGGTGCTGCTGCCCGTGAATCTGCGCAAGCTCTTCCCCAGCACCACCCTGCGCAACTTTGCCATGTACACCATCCCGGAAATCGACCCCAGGCTGGGCAGCTACAGCTTCCAGGAGATCTGCACAATCGTTCAGCACAAGATGGGAACCGACATCACTCCCAAGCAGATGAGCAAAATGATCGCCGCCAATGTGAGCAGCGAGCGGCTGCTTCCGGTGCGGCTGATGCCCCTGCCCATTAAAAACATGGTGATGAAGGCCATTTTCGATGCGGTGGGAGAGCGCAAGTCCTGCATCACCCTGTCGAACCTGGGCGCTGTCCAGCTGCCGGAGGAGATGCAGCCCTATCTGGAGCGGATGGACTTTATTCTGGGTGTTCAGGCCACCGCCCCCCATAACTGCGGCGTTCTGTCCTTCCGGGACACCTTATATATCAATTTTATCCGCAACATTCAGGAATCAGAGCTGGAATACGAATTCTACAAGATCCTGCGGGACATGGGCCTGCAGGTTGAGGTTCAGAGCAACCAGCCCTGGTATTAAAGGAGTTATCACTATGTACTGTATTCAATGTGGTGCGAAACTGGCCGACACCGAGAAAAAATGCCCTCTGTGCGGAACCGTCGCCTTCCATCCGGACATCACCCGTCCGGAGACACCGCCCCTTTACCCCCAGGAGCACTACCCGGCTCCCCAGGTAAATCCCAAGGGTGCCATGATTATCATCACCACCCTGTTTCTCATCCCCTTCCTCATCACCCTGCTGTCGGATCTGCACCTTAATAAGGCCGTCACCTGGTCGGGCTATGTAATGGGTGCTCTGGGGGTTGCCTATGTGATGTTTGTGCTGCCCTTCTGGTTCCGCAAGCCGAACCCGGTGATTTTTGTCCCCTGTAGTTTCACAGCTCTGGGGCTGTACCTGCTGTACATCAGTCTTACCACCCACGGGGGCTGGTTTTTGTCCTTCGCCTTCCCGGTGACCGGATTTTTCGGCATTCTTGTGACCACCATCGTCACCCTTCTGCGGTACGTGGGCAGGGGCAAGCTCTACATCTACGGCGGCGGCCTCATGGCCACAGGCATTTTCATGCCGGTCATGGAATTTCTCATGCATATCACCTTCCAGTTTCCGGTCATCGCCTGGTCGATTTACCCCTTTGTGTCCCTGCTGCTTCTGGGGGGACTGCTCATCTATCTGGCAATCAGCCACCACAGCCGGGAGGCAATGAAGCGGAAATTCTTTATCTGACAATTTGTCCGGCTCGGCACCTGTCCCGTCCGGCAGATTCACTAAAACCCGGCGGGAACACCGGCGTTTGATTGGTTTTTTTCTCCACAGGCAGCCCCTTTTGAGCTGCCAACTACCGCCGGATATCTGCAAAATTCACAAATTTCAATGCTAGCCGACTTTTTTTATGTGAAGTCTATGAAAAATTGATTTTTTTTGCATTTTTTGGATTGATTTTACGGACTTTTTGGCATACAATAGTCCTCAAGCGCGCCGGAGGCTTTTCTTTCGACAAAATCCCATCTCCGAGGTGAACAAAATGCTGAATATTGTACTGGTAGAGCCGGAAATCCCTCAAAATTGCGGTAATATCGCTAGGACCTGTGCCGCTACCGGGTGCAGACTGCATCTGATTCGTCCTTTGGGCTTCGACATTTCGGAAAAAGCCGTCAAACGTGCCGGATTGGACTACTGGAATCTGGTAGAAGTCCTCGATTATGAAAATTTGCAGGACTTCTTCTCCAAAAACGATGTGAAGCAGATGTGGTGTCTGTCCACAAAAGCTCCAAAATGCTATACAGAGGCCCATTACTCTGATGGCTGCTATCTGTTTTTTGGAAAAGAAACCAAAGGTCTTCCTGAGGATTTTCTGGAAGAACACCGCCAGTGCTGTGTACGACTTCCCATGCGCAGCGTGGCCCGGAGCTTAAATCTGAGCAATTCCGTGGCCATCGCCGTATACGAAGCCCTGCGCCAGCTGGATTTTCCGGATCTGCAGGATTATGGAAAAATGCGGGATCTGAGTCCCGATTGTATGGAGGAACAATTATGAACTACAACAAGAAGTCTATTGAAGACATCGACGTAGCTGGCAAGCGGGTTCTGTGCCGCTGCGACTTCAATGTCCCCACCAAGGATGGAAGAATCACTTCCGACAAGCGTATCGTTGCTGCCATGCCCACCATCAAGTATCTGGTTGAGCATAACGCGAAGGTCATCCTGTGCTCTCACATGGGCAAGCCCAAGGGCGAGTGGAAGCCCGAGCTGAGCCTCAAGATCGTTGCCGAGCGGATTTCCGAGCTTCTGGGCAAGGAAGTCATCATGGCAAACGACGTGGCCGGCGAGGATTCCAAGGCTAAGGCTGCCGCTCTGAAGGACGGCGATGTGATGCTGCTGGAGAACACCCGTTACATCAAGGGTGAGACCAAGAACGATCCCGAGCTTTCCAAGGCTCTGGCTGATCTGGCCGACATCTTTGTAAACGATGCATTCGGCACCGCACACCGTGCTCACTCCTCTACCGCTGGTGTTGCTGACTACCTGCCTGCCGTCTCCGGCTACCTGGTACAGAAGGAAGTCTCCATCATGGGCAAGGCTCTGGCAAACCCCGAGCGTCCCTTCGTTGCCATTCTGGGCGGCGCTAAGGTCTCCGACAAGCTGAATGTTATCAATAACCTGCTGGAAAAGGTTGATACTCTGATCATCGGCGGCGGCATGGCCTTCACCTTCCTGGCTGCTCAGGGTCACTCCGTAGGCGCTTCCCTGGTTGACAACGAGAAGCTGGACTACTGCAAGCAGATGCTGGCTAAGGCCGAGCAGAAGGGCGTTAAGCTGCTGCTGCCTGTCGACACTGTAGTTGCCGACTCCTTCCCCAGCCCCATCGACGCTGAGATCCCCGTTGAGACCGTTATGTCCGATGCAATTCCCGCCGGTAAGATGGGTCTGGATATTGGGCAAAAGGCTCAGGCCGAGTTCGCCGCTGCCGCCAAGGCTGCTAAGACCGTTGTATGGAACGGACCTATGGGCGTATTCGAGAACCCCACCCTCGCTAAGGGCACCATCGCTGTTGCACAGGCTCTGGCGGATTCCGACGCTGTGACCATCGTGGGCGGCGGCGACAGCGCAGCAGCTTGCGAGCAGCTGGGCTTTGCTGACAAGATCACCCACATCTCCACCGGCGGCGGCGCTTCCCTGGAGTTCCTGGAAGGCCTGGAGCTGCCCGGTATCGCCTGCCTGCAGGACAAGTAATTCGTAATCCCTCTAATTGTTTGAGGTTCCGGCCGGAAACCCCGGCCGGACATATAAAACGTATTTTCCCATCGCTTTTCGATGTGTTATTGATAAGGAGAGTTTAGAAAATGAACAGAAAGTATCGTAAAACCGTAATTGCCGGCAACTGGAAGATGAACAAGACTCCCAGCCAGACCAAGGAATTCATGACTCAGCTGAAGTCCATCATGCCCAAGGGCCGTTGGTGTGACGTCGCTCTGTGTGTTCCCGCTGTCTGCATTCCCGCTGCTGTTCGCGCTATGCGTGAGACCCGTGTAGGCATCGGCGCTGAAAACTGCAACGCCAACGCAAGCGGCGCATACACCGGCGAAATTGCTACCAATATGCTGGTTGACGCTGGCTGTAAGTACGTAATCATCGGCCACTCCGAGCGCCGTGCTATGGGCGAGACCGATGCTGAGGTCAACGCAAAGGTTCTGGCTGCTCTGGAAGCAGGCCTCATCCCCATCATGTGCTGCGGCGAGAGCCTGGAGCAGCGTGAGGCTGGCGTTACCGCTGAGTGGATCGCAATGCAGATCAAGCTGGGCCTGGCTGGTGTTCCCGAGGAGAAGATCCGCAAGGTCATCATCGCTTACGAGCCCATCTGGGCAATCGGCACCGGCAGAACCGCTACTCCCGAGCAGGCTGAGGAAGTCTGTGAGAGCATCCGTGCCGTTGTTCGCAAGCTGTACAGCTCCAAGAACGCCCGTGCTATCTCCATCCTGTACGGCGGCTCCATGAACGAAAAGAACGCAGCAGAGCTGCTGGCTCAGCCCGACATCGACGGCGGTCTGATCGGCGGTGCTTCTCTGGTTCCCGAGAAGTTCGTTCAGATCATTGAAGCTGCTAACCAGCCCACTGTTTAATTTCTGATACCACATGCGGAGCAGCTGCTGAACGGCGGCTGCTCCTTTTAAAATTAGGAGGCATTTTTATGAATACCCTCTTACTTTCCGCCACTGCGCCGGATACCCCCCGGCTGGCTGCTCAGATTATCAAGGATGGCGGGCTTGTGGCCCTGCCCACAGAGACCGTCTACGGTCTGGGTGCCGACGGACTGAACCCGGAGGCAGTTGCCAAAATATTTGAGGCAAAGGGACGTCCCCAGGACAATCCCCTCATTCTTCATGTGACAGGTGCAGAGCAGATCGAGCTTTTCTGCCACGATATTCCTCAGTCTGCCTACGATCTGGCAGAGGCCTTCTGGCCCGGCCCCCTCACCATGGTGCTGCCTGCCCGATCCATTGTACCGAAGAGCACCACCGCAGGTCTCCCCACGGTGGCCATCCGGTGTCCTGACAACCAGGTGACCCGTGAGATCATCCGTCTGGCCGGGGTTCCCATTGCGGCTCCCTCTGCCAACATCTCCGGCAAGCCCTCCACCACCACCGCAGAGCATGTGCTTCATGACCACAATGGAAAAATCGAAGCCATTGTGGACGGCGGCCCCTGCCGTGTGGGCGTGGAGTCCACCATTGTGGATTTAACCGAGGACCGCCCCCGTCTGCTCCGCCCCGGTGGAATCACCCCGGAACAGCTCCGGGAGATTCTGGGAGATCTGGTGGTGGACAAAGCGGTCACCGCCCAGATCGATAAGGATGCGGTTGTAAAGGCCCCCGGCATGAAATACCGCCACTACGCCCCCCAGTGCCAGGTGCTGATCGTATCCGGCAGCCGGGAGAAGGCCGCCCGGTATATCCATGCCCACTATGCCCCCGGAGACCGGGTGCTGTGCTTCCAGGAGGAGCTTCCCCTGTACGAAGCCTGTGCTCCCCTGGCCTACGGTCAGGAGGCCGATGTTTCCACATTGTCCGCCGGACTGTTTTCCGCCCTAAGGATTTTGGATGATCCTTCTGTAAAACGGGTGTTTGCCCGTTGCCCCGTAGGGGGCGGCGTTGCCTACGCAGTCCAGAATCGTCTGAAAAAAGCCGCCGCCTTCCACATCATCGATGCGGAGGAGACCCCATGATTATCGGCATCACCGGAGGCACCGGCTGCGGCAAGACCACCGCACTGAATGCCATCCGTCAGCTGGGAGGTCTGGTCATCGACTGCGACGAACTGTACCATGAAATGCTGGATACAGACAGGCAGCTGCTCCAATCCATTGCCCGGCGCTTTCCCGGCACGGTAACAGGTCATGTGCTGGACCGCAAAAAGCTGGGTGCCATCGTCTTTTCAGACAGCACCGCCCTTCTGGATCTGAACCGCATCACCCACAGCGCCATCAAAAAGAGGGTACTGGAACTTCTCGGGGAGAATCGCACCCTTGCGGCCATCGATGCCATCGAGCTTTTTGACGGCGGTCTTGCCCCCTTGTGTGATGTGACCGTCGCTGTCACCGCACCGGAGCAGGTTCGCATCCCACGGCTCATGGCCCGGGACGGCATTTCGGAGGCCTATGCACAGAGGCGCATTCGCGCCCAAAAGCCCCAGTCCTATTTTGAGGAGCGTTGTGACCATGTTCTCTGCAACGACGGAACGCAAATGCAATTTGAGGAGAAATGCCTTGCGTTTTTTCGCAACCTCGTTATAATAGAAGAAAAAAGCTAAAGGAGAGATTCTATATGACCACAGAAGAACTGCGCAAATCCCTGCTGGCTGAGCCCAAAAATGGCTACACAAAGCTCACCGCAGAGCAGCGCAAGGAAATGGAAGATTACTGCAAGCGTTACGCTGCATTTATGGATGCCTGCAAGACCGAGCGGGAGGCCACTGCCTGGGCGGTTGCCGAGGCAGAAAAGCGGGGCTTCAAGCCCTACACCATCGGCATGGACGTAAAGCCCGGTGACAAGATCTACTACAACAACCGGGGTAAGTCCATTGCCCTGGCCGTGATCGGTGCCGAGTCCCTGGCTAAGGGCGCCAACATCTGCGCTGCCCATGTGGACTCCCCCCGTATCGACATCAAGCCCAATCCTCTCTATGAGGATGCAGAAATTGCTTACCTCAAGACCCACTACTACGGCGGCATCAAGAAGTACCAGTGGCCTACCATTCCTCTGGCCCTGCACGGTGTGGTGTTCCGCAAGGACGGCTCCATGGTCACCATCACCATCGGTGAGGATGACAATGACCCCATCCTGATGATCTCCGATCTGCTGCCCCATCTGGCTGCTGACCAGATGCAGAAGACTGCATCCCAGGTGATTGCCGGTGAGCAGCTGAATGTGATCATGGGCTCTGAGCCCCTGGAGGGCGAGGGCTCCGACCTCGTAAAGCTGCACATCATGAAGCTGCTGAACGAGAAGTACGGCCTCGTAGAGAGCGACTTCCTGTCCGGCGAGCTGACCCTGGTGCCTGCCGGAAAGTGCCGTGAGCTGGGTCTGGACCGCAGCATGCTGGCATGCTACGGCCACGATGACCGTGTGTGCGCCTTTGCGGAGCTGGACTCTCTGTTCGCAATCCCCACCCCCACCAAGACCGCCGTCTGCATTCTGGCAGACAAGGAGGAGATCGGCTCCGTGGGTATCAGCGGTATGCAGAGCCAGTACTTCGAGCACTTCATGGGCGGCCTGTGTGACGCTCAGGGCGTAAAGCTCAGCGATTGCTTTGCAGCCTCCTTCTGCCTGTCCGCAGACGTGTCCAACGCCTTTGATCCCAACTTCCCCGACACCTGCGACCGCCGCAACAACAGCCAGATGAACTATGGTATTTCCATCTGCAAGTACACCGGCTCTCGTGGCAAGGGCGGCGCAAGCGATGCTTCTGCCGAGGCTATGGGTCACATCCGCACCACTTTTGAAAAAGCAAATGTGCAGTGGCAGATCGCAACCCTGGGCAAGGTTGACCAGGGCGGCGGCGGTACCGTTGCCGCTTATATGGCAAACCGCAACATCGTTACGGTAGATGCAGGTGTGCCCGTTCTGTCCATGCACGCTCCCATTGAGATTGTCAGCAAGCTGGATTGCTACATGACCATGCTGGGCTGCAAGGCTATTTACCTGGCTTAATCGATTTTCTGGCGCACCGCTTCTATTGCGGTGCGCCCCTTTCTTTTCCCACAGGTGTGGTATTCTGTCGCCAGCCTTCCGGAAATCACGGCAATAGCGGAAAACAGGTTTACTTCTATTGCTAACAATGATATAATACGAAAATTGGAGGTGACGCGATGGGTCGCTATATACGAAATTTATACGATGCTTTTCGCAAATGTGACAAGGTACTGCTGCTGCTTTGCATCATCACAACCATTTTTGGCTGTCTGATTGTTGCAAGCTCCACGAACAGTGTGGGCAATTTGCGTTTTATGATTATTCAGATCGCTGCCGCTTGCATCGGCGTGATCCTCTACGCCGTTGTTTCCTCTGTGGATGCGGAATATCTGGCAGAGCAGAGAGTCCCTCTGGTGATTTTCAACTGCTTTTTGCTGCTGCTGCTGATCCCCTTCGGCGAGTCCCATGGCGGCAACCGAAGCTGGCTGAAATTCCCCCTGATCCCCTTTAATATTCAGGTTGCGGAAATCTGTAAAATCACCTTTATCCTCATTATGGCCTCCGTTATGAATGCCCACCAGAACAAGCTCTCTTCCATCCGCTCTGTAATGCATATGGTGCTGCATCTGGCCATTCTGGGCGTATTGAACGTGGTTTTGTCCGGCGATGCAGGCGTTACGCTGATCTTCGTCTTTATCTTCATCGGCATGGCCTTTGCAGGCGGTGTCAGCCTTTACTGGTTTATCGCCGGTATCGGCGGTCTGGCTGCCGTCTTCCCGATCCTGTGGAAATTTATTTTGCACGACTACCAGAAAATCCGTATTGAAGTGCTCTATAACCCGGATCTGGACCCCGCCGGTACCGGCCCCCGGTTCCATGCGGTGCAGTCTCTCCGCTCCCTCACAGGCGGCGGTATGGATGGACAGGGGCTTTTCTCCGGTCACCGTACCCAGCAAAACGCCCTGTTTGCCCAGCACACAGACTATATTTTCTCCTCCATCGGTGAGGAGCTGGGCTTTATCGGCTGTATCTTTGTGATGGTCATGATGTGCCTCATCATCGCCCGGTGCATCTGGGTTGGCTGCCACAGCCAGGATTATCTGCGCAGACTGATCTGCTTTGGCGCAGCCTCCGCTATGATTTTCCAGGTAATCAGTAACATCGGTATGTGCATCGGCATTACCCCGGTTATCGGTCTGACCCTGCCCTTTATCAGCTACGGCGGTTCCTCTCTCGTAACCCTGTACGGTATGCTGGGACTGGTATCCGGCGTGTATGCCCGCCCAAGCCCTGCCAGCCATGAGCTGTACATCCGGCCCCCTTATATGACAAGAACGCTCCGCTAAGCTGCGGAGCGTTTTTATTTGTTTTATTTTTGTTTTGTGATATACTTTACTTATCCACCTAAAAATACAGGGAAGTGACCACCGGTGAGTACCAAAAATAAAGCGACTATCTTCGCCATACTGGCAGCTGCGCTGTACGCAATCAATATTCCGGCCTCCAAGGGGCTGCTAGCCCATGTGGAGCCCACTATGATTGCCGCCTTCTTGTATCTGGGGGCAGGTCTGGGGCTTCTTATCTGGGGGCTCACAGCCAGGCATCTCCATCCGGATGAGGCCAAAGCTCCTCTGACCAAAAAGGAGCTGCCCTATACCATCGCCATGGTTGTGCTGGACATTGCCGCCCCCATTTTTTTGATGTTCGGCATCTCCAGAACCAGCTCCGCAAATGTATCCCTGCTCAATAATTTTGAGATCGTGGCAACCTCCATCATCGCCATGGCTGTCTTTAAGGAGGTCATCTCCAAGCGGCTTTGGATTGCCATTTTTCTGGTGACTGCCGCAAGCGTGGTTTTGAGCTTTGAGGGCGCCGATGCCTTCTGCTTCAACACAGGCTCCCTCTTTGTGCTGGGTGCCTGCATCTGCTGGGGTTTTGAGAACAACTGCACCAAAATGATCAGCAACAAAAGCTCCACGGAGATCGTGACCATAAAGGGCATTTTTTCCGGAACCGGAAGTCTGATTGTGGCGCTGCTTTTGGGCGAATCCCTTCCGGCACTCCAATGGATTCTGGCCATTTTGCTTCTGGGCTTCGTGTCCTATGGGCTCAGCATTAAATTTTACATTATGGCCCAGAAGGATTTGGGCGCAGCCAAAACAAGCGCCTACTACTCCATCGCCCCCTTCCTGGGGGTTGCCCTCAGTATGCTGGTGCTGGGGGAGCGGCCTGCGCTGCAATTTTATGCGGCCCTTGTGATTATGATCGTGAGCACTGTTTTGATGGTCAAAGACTCCATTGCCCTGCAGCACACCCATGAGCACCAGCATGTTCACTGCCACACCCACTCCCACGGCAATATCACCCACTGCCATGACCATGTCCACAGCCATTCCCACTTACATGTTCACGGCACCGACTCCCAGCTCCATGCGCACACCCACACGGAGCTTTCCGATCACCATCACACACACGATAATCTGTAAAAAATCTCCCGGATACTGGGCCGCAGTATCCGGGAGATTGTTTATCCGTACATCTCCGCAAAAACAGATTTTACCACGTCGATGGTGCTGTCAATATCCTCGTCCCTGTGGGCATAGGACACGAACATGGCCTCAAACTGGGCAGGGGCCAGGTAGATGCCCTTATGGAGCATCTTTCCGAAATACTGGGCATATTTTGCAAGATCGCTGCGGGCAGCGCCTGCAAAGGTATCCACCGTATCCGGTGTGAAGAAGGGCGCTGCCAGACTTCCCACCTGGTTGATCTGCACCCGGGCGCCGGTCTCTTCTGCCGCACGGCGCATCCCCTCTGCCAGTCTGGCAGCCTTCTGCCCGATGGTGGTATAGACCTCCGGGTGGGCATCCAGGTACCGGAGCTGAGCCAGGCCTGCCGCCATGGCAACCGGGTTTCCTGCCAGGGTGCCTGCCTGATAGACAGGGCCGCAGGGGGCCACATGCTCCATAAGCTCCCGACTGCCGCAGTATGCGCCCACCGGCATACCGCCGCCGATGATCTTACCGAAGGTGACAAGATCCGCCCGGACATTGTAATAGGCCTGTGCGCCGCCCTTTGCCAGGCGGAATCCGGTAATCACCTCGTCAAAGATGAACAGTGCTCCCTCTTTGTCACAGATGGCCCGCAGTCCCTCCAAAAATCCGGGCTGAGGGCCTACAACCCCCATATTGGCCGCTACCGGCTCCACAATGATACAGGCAATCTGCCCGGGATTCTCGTCAAACAGGCGCTGTACGCTCTGAAGACTGTTATACTGGGCGGTAAGGGTGTCCTTCGCCGTTCCCACGGGGACACCTGCCGAGCTGGGGCAGCCCCCTGCCATGGCAGAGGAACCGGCCTTTACCAGCATGCAGTCGCTGTGACCGTGGTAGCAGCCCTCAAATTTGATGAGCTTGTCCCGTCCGGTGACGCCCCGTGCCAGCCGCAGCGCAGACATGACCGCCTCGGTGCCGGAGTTTACCATCCGCACCATCTCAATACCCGGCACCATCCGGATCATCAGCTCTGCGATCTCCACCTCACGCTGGGTGGGAGCGCCATAGGAAAGGCCGTCCATCACGGCCTTCTGAACCGCCTCCCGGATAACCGGGTGGTTATGCCCCAGGATCATGGGGCCCCAGGAGCACACATAGTCGATATACCGCTCCCCGTCCGCATCCCAGATATAGGCCCCGTCGGCTTTTGTAATAAACCGGGGCGTTAAGCCTACCGCACGGTAGGCACGGACAGGGCTGTTGACACCGCCGGGCAAAACCTGTTTCGCCCGTTCAAATAAATCTTCTGAACGCCGTTCCATCAGCCGATATCCCCCTTTTCCATGGCCTTTGCCAGCTCCTTTGCATAGTAGGTAATGAGGATATTGGCACCTGCACGGAACACAGACAGGGCAGATTCACACATAATCCGGTACTCGTCCACAAGGCCTGCCTGGGCAGCCGCCTTGATCATGGCATACTCTCCGGAGACGGAGTAGGCCGCCATGGGGACTTCAAAGGCATCGGAGCACTCCCGGATGATGTCCAAATAGGAGAGGGCGGGCTTTACCATAATGATATCCGCACCCTCCTGTACATCCAGCGCACACTCTTTGAGGGCCTCTTTCCGGTTATGGGGATCCATCTGGTAGCCCTTCCGGTCACCGAAGGAGGGGGCAGAACCGGCGGCAGAGCGGAAGGGGCCGTAGAACGCAGAGGCGTACTTGGCAGAGTAGGCCATAATGGGTACATTCTCATACCCGGCTCCGTCCAGCGCCTCACGAATCGCCGCCACCCGTCCGTCCATCATATCAGAGGGGGCCACCATATCCGCACCGGCCTGGGCATGGGAGAGGGCCGTCTTTGCCAGCAGCTCCAATGTCTTATCATTGTCCACATCGTGACCGCAGAGAGCGCCGCAGTGTCCGTGGTCAGTGTACTCACACATGCACACATCGGTCACCACATAAAAATCAGGGAATGTTTCCTTGATGCCCCGGATTGCTTTCTGAATCACCCCCTCAGAATCCCAGGCCGAGGAGCCGAGGGGATCCTTATGGGCAGGAATTCCAAAGAGAATGCAGCTCTTTACCCCGGAATCCACACACGCCTGGACGGCCTCCTGCACCGCATCCAGACCGTACTGGTACTGTCCGGGCAGAGATTCAATGGCACGCTTTCCCGACAGCAGCTCGTCTACAAAAATGGGATAAATGAGGCTGTCCGGGGAGAGTCTGGTCTCCCGGCACATACGCCGAATGGTATCGCCGCTGCGCAGGCGGCGTGGTCTTTGTACAAGTTCCATATTATACTCCTTCTATGATCCGTTCAATCAGAGCGTCCATGGTTGCTTCTTTCGCTGTAATGGTTTCGATGCCGTGTTTTTCGGCCTCAGCCCGGGTCTGCTGTCCGATGCAGGCGCCGACAATGGAAAGATCCTTCAGCTGGCCCATGACGGAGGCAAACCCTCTTACGGTAGAGGCGCTTGTGAAGGTGACAATGGTCTTTTGCTTCTGCTGCAAAAGCTGCCGCACCGAGTCTGCCTGGGGGCAGGTGTACCGGGTCTCATAACAGCGGATATCGTCATAGGGAATTTTACCGCCGGACAGCGCATCTGTCAACGCCTCCGTCCCCCACTGAGCCCGGAGGATCAGCACCCGTCCGGCAGGCTCTGCGCTGCACAGGGCCTGTCCCAGATGGGCGCCGTCATACACCTCCGGAATGAGATCCGCACAGAGGCCGTACTTGCGCAGCTCCCGGTCTGTGCCGGGGCCGATGGCCGCCAGCCGAATGCCCCCCAGAGCACGCACATCCCGGCCCGATGCAAAGAGCATATCCATAAGGGCAGACACCCCGGCAGGGCTGGTGAAGGCCAGCCAGCTATAGTCTTTTATATTCTCAACCGCCCGCTCCATCTCTCCGCAGGGAACGATGGGTACCGTCTCAATGCAGGGAAGCTCCTTGACCTCAGCCCCCAGACTGCGGAGCCGCTCCGAAAGGGTTCCGATCCGCTCTTTGGGTCTTGTGACCACAACGGTCTTTCCCTTGAGGGGCAGAGCATCAAACCAGTTAAACCGGGCGGCAAGACCGCAGACCTTTCCCACGACGATCACCGCAGGGCTCTGGATCTGGGCCGCTTTTGCCTGGGACGGAAGGGTTTCCAGGGTTCCCAGAATGGTTCTCTGGGCCGGGGTGGTGCCTTTTTCCACCACTGCCGCAGGCATCTTCGAGTCCATTCCGGCCTCCAGAAGTCCCTTGCAAATTTTCTCCAGTGCGCTGACCCCCATCAGAAACACAAGGGTTCCCTGGGTCTTTACCAGGGCATCAAACCTTATATTGAGAGGTTTTCCGGCACGCTGATGGCCGGTAATAATATGCACAGAGGAGCAGAAGTCCCGGTGGGTCACAGGAATGCCCCCATAGGCCGGAACCGCAATGGCGGAGGGGATCCCCGGAATCTCCTCAAAGGATACCTGGTGCTGGGCCAGAAGCTCCAGCTCCTCACCGCCCCGTCCGAACAGGAAGGGATCGCCCCCCTTTAACCGGACCACACGCTTTCCCTCCATGGCCTTTTCCAGGAGAATCTGATTGATCCCCTCCTGGGGTACCAGATGGTGGGAGGACTCCTTGCCCACATTGATCCGCTCCGCTGTCTCGGGGATCAAACCCAGGATCGCCTGGCTCACCAGTCGGTCATAGACTACCACTTCCGCCTGCCGGATGGCCTCCCGGCCCTTCAGGGTCAAAAGGCCCGGGTCTCCGGGGCCGGCACCTACCAAAATTACCCGTCCAACCTTCAATGGTATCTCCTCCTCATCTCCTGTGCCAGGGTTCTGCCCAGGTCTTCCGCCTGCTCTCTGGGGCCGGAGATCGTCTCGAAGCAGAGCGCATTTCCCTCTGTCACATACATGCCCCTCAGGGAGATCCTGTTCCCCGCTACGGTCGCATAGGCCGCCACCGGAGAGGAGCAGCCCCCGTCCAGGGTTCTTACAAAGGCCCGCTCTGCCAGGATGCAGCAGCGGCTGTCCTCGTCGGCAAAGCCAGAAAGGCAGGACACATCTGTACCCGCTCTTGCCTGCACCGCCAAAATGGCCTGTCCCGCAGCCGGAAGGATCTCGTCTGTAGAAAAATGACGGCTGATCCTGTTTTCCAGCCCCAGACGGATAAGACCGGCCGCCGCAAGGACCAGAGCGGAGTACTCTCCCCTGTCCAGCTTCTCCAATCTTGTAAGCACATTGCCCCGGATGGGCGCCAGTTTTGCCTCCGGGAACAGTTTTTTCAGCTGTATCTGACGGCGCAGGGAGGAACAGCCGATGGGCTTTGAAAAATCAATTTTCTCCCTGCCCAGAGGCAGAACCAGCCCGTCTCTGGGGTCTGCCCGCTTGGAAAAGGCCACCAGGGGAAGCCGGGGATCGATCTCCATAGGCAGGTCCTTACTGCTATGTACCGTAATATCCACCCGTCCATCCAGGAGGGCTGCATCCAGCTCCTTTACAAAAAGGCCCTTGCCCCCGATTTTATCTAAGGTGCGATCCAGAATTTTGTCGCCCGTTGTCTTCATGGTTACAAGCTCCACCTGTATCTGAGGATCCTGCTTTTGGATGGCCTCAATGACCATCTCCGACTGGATCACCGCAAGGCGGCTCTCCCGGCTGCCAACACGAATCACGTTCATTTCATATCCTCCAATACACTGCCAATGGCCCGGGCCGCCCGGGCTGTTTTGTGGTGATCCTCTCCACGGGAGACCACACCGGAAACGAGACCGCCTCCAGTGCAGATTGCCGGGAAGAAGAAGGTGCTCTCCTGCCTGCTGTCTGCCACGCTGATGAAGATTCCCTCCCTGGCGGCCTCCTGGGCTACCTGGTGGTTGATCTCTCTCCTGTCTGTGGCTGCCACTGCCAAAAACGCACCGGCCAGATCCCCCTGCGCATAGGGGCGATTCCGATAGGTGACCCCCGGGGGAACTGCCTCACACTCCGGCGCAATCATCGTAACCTCCGCACCGAACTGCAGCAGTATGCCCACACGGCGCAGCGCAATCTTGCCGCCGCCAATGACAACCACCCTGCGCTTGCGCAAATCCACAAACAGAGGGAATCGATATTCTTCCAGATTCATGGTCTTTCCTACTTTCCGATGGTATGGGCCCGAATTTTACGCTCACATTTGGAAAGGCTCTCGGAGGTGACACACTCCGCAAGGCCTCCCATCAGCAGATCCACCGTCTTTCCCACGGCCCCTTCGATGATCTCCTCCGGGGACAGATCCGAATCCGGCTCCTGCATAGCAAACAGCCGCTCTGCAATGGCCTGTTTGAGGCTGTCCATGGAGCTGAGACATTCCCGGTAATTTGCCCAGCGGTAGAAACTATCCATATGACTTTGGAGGATCCCGGTCACTTCCGGCGGCACGGTACGGCTTGCATCCAGATCCCCCAGATCGTCCACATTGTAGAGCTGAATCCCCGGCAGCTGCCCCACCTCCGGCTGAATATCCCGGGGAATGGCCAGATCCACCAGAACCGCCGGAGGGGCCGGCAGGGCCTTCATCTGCTCGAAAGTAACGGTATAATGGGGACTGGCGGTTGCGGAGATCAGCAGATCCGTTCCCTCCATATGGGAAAAGCGCTCATCATAGGCCACAACGCCGCATCCGGCAGGCACCACCGTCTCGCCGTGGGTATAGGTACGCAGGGTAACGGATACCCGGCATCCGGTTTTTTGGAGCAGCGATGCAGACAGCCTGCCCATCTCTCCGTTGCCAATCACCACGGCACGTTTTCCTCTGAGATCCCCCAGATTTTTCTGAAGCAGCTCCACCGCCATGCTGGCGGCAGAGGTGGGGAGTGCCGTTAACCGCACCTTGGTTCTCACTTCTTTTCCGGCAGAGATCGCAGAGCGGAAGAGGGTCTCCAGCTCCGAATTGGAGGTACCCTCTTGACGGGCGATGGCGATTGCCCCCTTTACCTGGGAGATGATCTGATCCTCACCCCAGATTCGGGAGCGAAGTCCTGCCGCCACCTCCATGAGGTGCTGCACCGCTTTTTCTCCGAATCGGGTCACAAAGGCCTCCTGATAGGCTTCATAGGCCGCATCGGCAGCCCTGCACAGCAGCGCTCCCGGCTCCATTTCCCCGGTGCAGGATATATACAATTCTGTCCGGTTACAGGTGGAGATGAGGACACATCCCAAAATCCCGGGATAGGCCCGGATTCTGCGAACCATCTCCCCGGTCTGGGCTTTTGTGAAGGACAGCCTCTCCCGCAAATCGATGGGGGCCAGACTGTGCTCCAATGAAGACATAATAATATTCACCGCTTATGCCCCCGCCTGCACAACAACAGAAAAATATCCGCTGTTTTCTGTAACATCGCTCAAATGGTTCCAGGCCTTCCTGCCTTCCACGCCGCAGTTTTCCACCATGGATGTATTCTTTCGCTTACCCAGCTGCAAAACACCGCTGCCCGCCTTCCTATTGGCCCAAATCTCCACAGAGTCCTCCAGTCCGCGGATAGGATCTGCAATCTCCTCATAGCGCCGATTGAACCGCTGCTTAGCCCGAACCATGGGCATGGTGCAGCAGCGCAGCTGTTTCCCTTCCACATACTCCTTTACGATCTGAAGCGCCGTTTGGGCTCCGGGGCCTATCCCCAGCCCATATAAGTTTCCTTTTATCATCTTGTTCTCCTAAATCGTTGTTTTGTATCTGCTTTTTAAAAGGCAAGCCGTCTTCGTATGCGCAAAAAAGCTGCGGCAGTCCACAACAGCTGCGCCGATCTTTCCCGAAATTACAGGGCGCTGCCGGCAGATAGTGCATGCTGTGCAAAAAGCCTGCGAACCGGCTCATATTCCCCCAATCCACGGAGTACACAGCTTACTTCATACCCCTCCTGCCGGAGCAGGGACTGCCAGGAGTCCTCCTCCATGCCTGCCATATCGTTTTTGGCGTGATTCCCGGCCACCACCATCAGCGGATGGAGACGGACACGCTTTACCTGGGGCAGCCTGCGCAGACGGTCGATGACCTGGGGCAGCTCCGGATACCCTTCGACAGTGCCCACAAACGCCCGCTCCCAACCAAAGTCATGGAGCATGTTGTCCAGCAGCGCATAGGTGGCATTGGCACCGTGGGCCGTTCCGTGTCCCATAAACACAATAGCCTCATCCTCACAGGGCGGCTCCATAGCCCCCATCATGGCGCTTAGGGTATCCTCGTAGTCCTGAACGGAGGTCAGAAGCGGCGTGCCGATGGAAATGTTCATCCGCTCCAAAAAGGGCTTTGTCTGTCTGCACAGCTTCGTGTACTGCTCGCCGCTCATCACATAGGTGGGCTGGATCACGATCCGGGAAAAGCCCTCCTGTTCCAGTTTCTCCAGAGCCTGCTGTACTGTGTCGATCTTTATGCCATCTTCCTGCCGCAGCTTTTTCATAATGGCCCCGCTGGTGAAGGCACGGCGCAGCGTATACTCCGGCATCGCCCTGCTGATCTCCTGCTCAATGGCGGAGATATTCTTTTCCAGCGTGTCCAACTGGCTTGTTCCAAAAGACACCACCAAAACCGCTTTCGTATGATTCATAATGCTCTCCCAGTCCATCCTGCGAGGCAACCGGAGCGGCACAGGCTGTGTCCTCTTTCTTGCCTCCATAATCCTGTACTTTGGTTTTATGTTAGCAGTTTCCCCAACAAATGTAAAGAAGATTTCCCCTCCGAGGCACAAACCTGCGGCTGGCAAAGAAGGCCCTCACGCATAAAATAAAAGCGAAAAAATCAAGTGCTTTGTATGCCGCCCGGGAAGGCGGAGCCAGAATCGTCAGGCTTTCGGTTCTGTCCCTCACAGATCCATTTCTTACGGTATTTTCGACCGTCCCGGTGCAGCCGATACCATCCTAAAGGTTCTGCGCGGCCAAAAGGGCATCGAATTTTGACGCATACGGAAGGTCACACCTTCACCAAATACAAGTGGGCTGCTCTCTGCTAGAGCGGCCCATTTTGCAATTTATTTTTATCAAATTTCAGAATATGCAGGATATGTCCCATTTTTCCCAACAAATATACATATTTTTGCAAGTATGATGCATATTTTTTCTTTGTGCATTGTTTCAATTTTTCCTACCCTTTTATGGTCAATCCGTTCATAGCGAAGCCCCGGGAGAAGTGCTATAATACCCATGTGTTAACCCGCTTGGTAACACCCTGATACATTTCGTGTAAATGAGAGAAGGAGAAAGGTTATGCTAGACGAATCCTACTATCGCAAAACGGACGAAATCATATCCAATTACGTCCGGGATGCACGGTCCTTGATTCCCATCATGCAGGACATTCAAGCGGAATACCGCTATCTGCCTGCGGAGCTTCTGACTTATGTAGCAAAGGAAATCGGCATCACAGAGGCAAAGGCCTACAGTGTCGCAACCTTCTATGAGAACTTTTCCTTTGAAGCCAAGGGAAAATATGTCATTAAGGTATGTGATGGCACCGCATGTCATGTCCGCCACTCCACGCCTGTTCTGGAGGCCCTGTGGAAGGAGCTGGGACTGAGCAAGAAAAAGCACACAACCGACGACATGATGTTCACGGTGGAGACCGTATCCTGTCTGGGTGCCTGCGGTCTTGCCCCCACCATGATGGTCAATGAGAAGGTCTACCCCTCCATGACCCCGGAGAAAGCCCTAGAATTGATTGCGCAGCTGAGAGGTGAATGCTATGATTAAAACAGTTGAAGAGTTTTCCCAGATGCGTGCCAAGGCCTCGGAAGATATTAAAAAGTATAATTGCAGAATTCTGGTATGTTCCGGCACCGGCTGTATCGCCACCGGCTCCAACACCATCTTTAAAATCTTCCAGGAGCTGGTACGGGAGGAGCCGGGGATCCTGCTGGAATTTGCTCCCCACGATGAGGAGGAACAGGATTCCGTTGTAGGCGTCAAGAAAACCGGATGTCAGGGCTTCTGCGAGCTTGGCCCCCTGGTGCGAATCCAGAAGGGCGACAATGTGATTCAGTACATCAAGGTGCAGCCCGAGGACTGCGATGAGATCTTCAAGCATTCCGTGCTGGGTGACGAAGTGATCGAGCGCCTGCTCTACAGCAAGGGCAAAAAGCACTATGTACATCCCGACGAGATCCCCTTCATCGCCAAGCAGACCAGAATCGTTCTGGAAAACTGCGGCAAATTCGACTCTGAGTCTTTGGATGAATATCTGGCTGCCGGCGGCTTCCGTGCCTTGCAGAAAGCCATGTTCTCCATGACCCGGGACGAGGTAATTGACGAAATCGACCGTTCCGGTCTCCGTGGCCGTGGCGGCGGCGGCTTCCCCACCGGAAGAAAATGGAAGCAGGTTGCCCGCCAAAAGGAAACCGATCGGTATGTAGTATGTAACGGTGACGAGGGTGACCCCGGTGCCTTTATGGACGGCTCCGTTATGGAGGGCGATCCCTTCAAGCTCATTGAGGGCATGATGATCGCCGCCTATGCGGTAGCCGCACAAAACGGCTATATCTACGTCCGTGCGGAATACCCTATGTCCGTGTCCCGGCTGCGCAATGCCATTGCCCAGCTGGAAAAGCAGGGCCTTCTGGGTGACAACATTCTGGGCTCTGACTTCAGCTTCCACATGCATATCAACCGGGGTGCCGGTGCCTTTGTCTGCGGTGAAGGCTCAGCCCTCACCGCTTCCATTGAGGGCAACCGTGGTATGCCCCGTGTAAAGCCCCCCCGCACTGTCGAAAAGGGCCTGTGGGAAAAGCCCACGGTGCTCAACAACGTAGAGACCTTCGCCAATGTGCCTAAGATCATTCTGGAAGGTGCGGACTGGTTCCGTTCCATCGGCACCGAGGGCAGCCCCGGATGTAAGACCTTCTCTCTGACCGGTGCCATTGAAAATACGGGCCTTATTGAAGTCCCCATGGGTACTACCCTCCGGGAGATCATCTTCGATATCGGCGGCGGCCTCAAGGGCGATGCCGAATTCAAGGCCGTACAGATCGGCGGCCCCTCCGGCGGATGTCTGACAGAAAAGCATCTGGACGAGCCACTGGACTTTGACTCCGTCAAGAAGTTTAACGCAATCGTCGGCTCTGGCGGCATGGTGGTTATGGACGAGCACACCTGCATGGTGGAAGTGGCCCGCTTCTTCATGAGCTTTACCCAGAGAGAGTCCTGCGGCAAATGTGTCCCCTGCCGGGAAGGCACCAAGCGGATGCTGGACATTCTGGAGCGAATCGTAAACGGTGACGGTCAGCTGGAGGATCTGGACACTCTGGAGGAGCTGGCAAAGATGATTCAGACCATGGCCCTATGTGGTCTGGGCAAATCCGCCCCCCTGCCTGTTATCAGCACCCTGAACACCTTCCGGGATGAGTACATCTCCCACATCGTAGATAAGCGATGTCCCGCAAAAATCTGTACCGCCCTGCGCCGCTATGTTATCAACCCTGCCCTCTGCAAGGGCTGCAGCAAGTGCGCCAAATTCTGTCCCGTCAATGCCATTTCCGGTACGATCAAGCACCCCTATTCCATTGATTCCAGCAAGTGTATCAAGTGCGGCGCCTGTAGGGACAACTGCGCCTTTGATGCCATCTACATCGACGCATAAGGAGGGGAAACAATGGGAATTATTACGATTAATGGTAAAAAATACGAATTTACCAATGAAAAAAATATCCTGACAATCATCCGCAAGGCCGGTATCGATATTCCGACCCTATGTTATCAGCCGGAGCTTTCCACCTTCGGTGACTGCCGTCTATGTACCGTTGAGGATGACCGGGGCCGCACCTTTGCATCCTGCTCCGAGGAACCCAGAGACGGGATGGTGATCTACACCAACACCGAACGGCTGCGCAAGCACCGCAAGCTCATTGTGGAGCTGATGCTGGCTGCCCACGACAGAGACTGCACCACCTGTGAAAAGAGCGGCGACTGTCCTCTGCAAAACCTGGCCCATCGTATGGGTATCAGCACCGTGCGCTTCCAAAACTACAAGGAGCCTCAGCCCATCGATGACAGCTCCTACGCCATCGTGCGAAATCCCAACAAATGTGTCCTGTGCGGCAACTGTGTCCGTGTGTGCAGTGAGCTACAGGGCGTGGGTGTGCTGAACTTCATGCACCGAGGCAGTGATGCCATGGTGACACCGGCCTTCAACCGTCCTCTGTCCGCCACCAACTGTGTCAGCTGCGGCCAGTGCCGGATCGTATGTGCCACCGGCGCACTCACCATCCGCAGCAGCACCGACAAGGTTTGGGCAGCCATCAACGACCCGGACACCAGAGTGGTGGCCCAGATCGCCCCGGCTGTCCGTGTGGCTGTGGGCGAGGCCTTCGACATCCCCGAGGGTACCAATGTGATGGGCAAAATCGTAACCGCCCTTCACGCCATGGGCTTTGACCGTGTTTTTGACACCTCCTACACCGCAGACCTCACCATTATGGAGGAGTCCGCAGAGTTTTTGGATCGGGTGCAAAACGGCGGAAAGCTGCCCCTTCTCACCTCCTGCTGTCCTGCGTGGGTCAAGTTTGTGGAGAACGAATTCCCCGATTTCAAGCCCAATGTCTCCACCTGCCGCAGTCCCCAGCAGATGTTCTCTGCCGTCCTCAAAGACTACTACCGTGAGCCATCCCGGGCCGGAAAGAAGACCTTCGTTGTCTCCATTATGCCCTGCACCGCAAAGAAAATGGAGGCAGAGCGGCCGGACTCCTTCACCTACGGCGAAAAGGACACAGATGCGGTTGTGACCACCAGCGAGCTGATCAGTATGATCAAGCACTTCGGTCTGGACTTTGCCTCCCTGGAGAGTGAGGCCTGTGACATGCCCTTTGGACTTGGCTCCGGCGGCGGCGTGATCTTCGGTGTTACCGGCGGTGTCACGGAAGCTGTTCTGCGGCGGCTGTCTCCTGTGCAGGACCGCAACGCCCTTGAAAGCATCGCAGAGTGCGGCATCCGCGGCAACGAGGGCATTAAGGAGGCCACTGTCAACTATAACGGCATGGATATCAAGATCTGTGTGGTTTCCGGACTTGCCAACGCCCGTAAAGTTATGGAGCAGGTCAAGTCCGGCCAGAAGGAATATCACCTCATTGAGGTCATGGCCTGCCGGGGCGGCTGTGTCATGGGCGGCGGTCAGCCCACCAGACTGGATCACAAGACCTCCGACTCCAGAGGCAAGGGCCTGTATGCGGTGGATCGCTCCATGCCCATTAAGAAGTCCAACGAAAATCCCCTAATGGAGTTCTTCTACAACGGTTACTTTAAGGACAAGGTCCATGACCTGCTCCACGTTCCCCATGTATAAAAAATATTAAAGAGGTGTTCCCAATCACCCCTCATGGAAATGGGTACGCCCCATAAGGAAGTTTTTGGGGAGATACGGTACAGTCCCGTTTGGGGCTGTGCCGTATCTTCTTTTTTATGCGATGACATGGCAGTCCTGCGGATTCTCCCGGATTTCCTTTTCAGCTGGATCTGGGAATTCACAAGGGTTGACGTCAGTTTCGTCCCATCGGTAAGTTCCCGCAGGGTGCGAAGAACCGGTCTTGGATCCACGGTCTGCTGCTCAGAACCTTGAAAGGGTTAATTAGGCGCAGCGGCCAGATCCCCAATCGCTAAATTTTCGATTTCATTCATACCTGTTCACCTCTCAGTTCCATTTCAGTTCACTTTCGCCAGGGCGTAAGAACTTGCGTTCCATAGCTGCCCATACTCTCTGCCTGCTGTACCGTCAAGAACTGGTAGATCTTACCTTGTGCATCCACCCAGCCGTTCTTAACGGACAGGCTCATACAATCCAGTAACAGGCCGTACAGCATTTTGGCATCCGCAGACAGCGTGCTGTATTTTTCTTCTGTAAACAAAGCCTTAGACACACGGTAAAAAGAGTACTGC
>RCNH01000165.1_pt1 | contig 31651 bp, 25 predicted proteins | sample 2041161 | NCBI WGS metagenome assembly RCNH01 (sample SAMN09708215, study PRJNA481090) | Feces metagenome, whole genome shotgun sequencing project. | biome: feces | host: Leptonychotes weddellii | place: Antarctica: Sion Island | collected 2010-03-01 | reverse complement strand
CTCAATCTACATCTCAGGTGATTAAGTAATATGGAGGAACGAACTCAAGAAAAACTGTGGACTAAAGACTTTGTTTTAGGTACAGCTATCAACTTTTTACTGATGGTAAATTATTACGGACTTATGGTAGTCATTGCTGACTATTCCATGAAAACGTATGGCTCAAGCCCAGCTGTTGCAGGACTTGCCGCAAGCGTCTTTATTATTGGTGCACTTATTGCCCGATTTGTTACTGGTGGAATCATGGATCGCATTGGTAGGAAAAAACTTTTACTATGTGGTGGATTCTGTGAGGTTATTTTCTCAGTCATGTATATAGCAGGTGTCCCATTAGGCCTATTGTTTGTGTTGCGCCTACTTCACGGATTAGCCTATGGCGCTGCCTCGACGACTATCGGTACTATTGTAACAGCCTTAGTTCCCGAAAGCCGTAAAGGCGAAGGTGTAGGATATTACATGCTCTCTGTTACTTTAGGTGCTGCAGTAGGCCCATTCTTAGGCATGTTCCTCACCCAAAATGCTGGCTTTATGACCCTGTTTATTACAGCAGCTATTGTAGCAATTGTATGCTTAATTGCAGTTTTAACACTACACACACCTGAAGTTTCTTTACATACAAGCAAACCTGCTCACACATCATTTCAACTATCAGACTATATTGAGTTCAGTGTTGTTAGTATCAGTGCTTCATGTGCATTATTGTTCTTCTGCTATTCAAGCTTATTGACGTTTTTAACTCCGTTTACTGACGAAATTGGGCTTACCAAACCAGCAAGTTTCTTTTTTGTAATCTACGCATTGGCCATGTTTGTAACTCGTCCTTTTACCGGCAAATTATTTGACCGAAAAGGTCACCGTATAGTCATGATACCGGCCTTTATTGCCTTTATTGTAGGTATGGTAGTTTTATCGAGCGTACATCATGCCGCAGCCTTATTAATAGCCGCAGCTTTATTGGGATATGGTGTAGGTGCCGTGCAATCAAGCGCACTGACTATGGCTGTTAACATTGCTCCCAATAGCCGCATTAGCCTTGCCAACTCAACGTTTTATATCTTTATCGATGCAGGCATTGGAATAGGACCGCTATTACTTGGTCTCATTGAGCCTTTCGCTGGATATCGCGGTTTGTTCTTCGGCATGGCGATAGTAGCCACAATTTCTCTTATTTCGTACCTGATTGTCTCGCGCAATAAAAAATAGACATCATAAACTGGGCTATACGAATTAATATATAACATCCTACATCCAGCAGACACGATTATTTCTTTTCGAAATCGTGTCTGCTGGATGTAGTGCTTTCTGAAGTCATTAACACCTTACTATCACTCAACTCAATTTCCATCTAATGGCTCATACACCTCTTGAACCCATGCTTTCATATTACAAAATGCCTGTCTTGATAACCTTATTGGTTAACTTAAGTAAACTACCCATAAACTAATCGGTGATGAATTTATATTGATGCAAGTTAAGGATAGACAATGAAACTTCTATTGATATAATGAGAGCCCTCTAGTAATAGAAGAGGGAGCTTGAAAACAATATGTTGGTGGAACAGTCATCCATCCATGATTACATGTATATGTACTTAAGGGGGCGACTGGTTTCGACATGGTAGTTTTAATCTGAGGAGCAGGCCGTGGTCTCCTCGCCACGATAAACAGGGGTACTGTCAAGTTTAATTGGCAAACAGAATTATGCTCTCGCTGCTTAATTAGTCAGCGACGCCTAACCTAGTGTTTCTCCGCCTAGGGGTGGCGCCATTTAGGAGAATGCTCGTCTGTCACGTAATCAGTATGGACACACGCTAAGACTGAACTGACATGGGAACGACTCGCCTGTCTATGAGCAGGTCCTCCCGAGATTAATCATAGACTAAGCTTGTAGAGCCTGAGGGAGAAACTAGTATGGACCGGAGTTCGATTCTCCGCGCCTCCACCAAAAACGAAATCGTCGAACTCTTATTTTTCAGAAATGAGTTCACGCTTAAATATAAAAGAGGGTTGTGCTAACAACCCTCTTTTATATTTAAGATTTAGGCTGTAGACAAAAGTGTATATTTAAACTCAAAGCTACGAAGCTTCACTAAAGTTGAGGACCTTGGCCCGAAACACATTACTAGTCGCCGTTATAATTTTCACCCATAATAAATCCTTAACATGAAACCTAAAAAGGAGCTGATTTCTCAGCTCCTTGCTGTATCTGAATACATGTATTTTAAATAAACAGATTACTTCAACCATGTCTTTACATCAAAGACACCCATAATATCATCCATTGCTTCTTTTAATTCCTTAGCAGCCATAGCACCTTCACGTGCAAGATACATACCGCTTTGGGCCGTTGCCTTAATATCACCCTTAGTCATACCTGCAATTACTTCTACGCTATCAGGATCAACCTCTTCTTCTGCTGGGCAATACTCATAATATTCACAGTTATCACAATCCGCGTCACAACCTTCTTCGTAATATGCTTCAGCAGCCTCAAACATTGCAATTTCTTCTTCAGACAACTCTTCTTCGAACGCTTCTTCTTCGAGTTCTTCAGATTCTTCATCAAGCTCTTCTTCGAGCTCTTCAGATTCTTCATCTTCTTCGTCTTCATCTTCTTCGTCTTCATATTCATCGGACTCAAACTTTTCCTTCAGACGCAAGAACTCCTCGTATTCACGTTGTTCGCGCTCTTCAACAGTTTCCTGATGCCTGTGAGACGTATGCCTTTTTTTAAATGCTATTTTTTTCATTAATCCCCCTTAGCGCATACGTTCTTTTAATGCGCGCTCAATCTCACGCTTGGAATCGCGAGCAGCCATGGTGGCACGTTTATCATAAAGCTTCTTACCTCGAGCGATGGCAATTTCAACCTTAACAAGGCTGTTAGGAGCAAAATACATATTGATAGGTATCAGCGCCATGCCCTTTTCCTGAATCTTTTGCTCAATATAGCGAATCTGGTTCTTATGCAGCAACAGCTTACGCTTGCGATCTGGCTCAGGATTGGCAATGTTTCCATGGGAATATGGTGCAATATGTAATCCATGCAACCACACCTCACCATAACGAACCAATGCAAAACAGTCCGTCAATTGACAGTTGTTTTCACGCAGCGAACACACTTCGGTGCCCGTCAAAGCAATACCCGCTTCAAACGTTTCCAAGATTTCATATTCATGAAACGCCTTACGATTTTTGGCAATTTGTTTTCGTTCGCGCGCCACACGCATTCCTTTCCGCGATTATGCACGACAACTATAAACTCCGATTATCACGCAGTACGTAATTTGACGCAATACGTTATTACATAGACCCCTTCATTATACTCGGTTTTACCAACTGAAATTCAGCACGACGCTCATATGGCTTAACCGACCGAACGCGAATTCTGATGTTTTGTCCTAACCGATATATCGTATTGGTATCTGAGCCAGTTAACCGATAACGAACAGAGTCAAACGAAAAATACTCTTGGCTATTTCGAAGAGAAACAAAACCTTCAGCCGTATTATCCAATCGGACAAAGAAGCCCTGCGCCATAACACCCGAAATAACGCCCTCAAATTCTTTACCAATACTCGTTTCAAGCAACTCCAACAACTTTAGCTCTTGCGAATCACGAGCAGCTTTTTCAGCAATACGCTCCATTTTAGATGAATACTCAGCAAGTCCAGGCATATTGTCACGTTGTTGTGTAAATGTTTCCGAGCGTTTAGTCAGCGCCATTTTAACCATCCTGTGTACTATCAAATCAGGGTAGCGTCTGATAGGACTCGTAAAATGCGTATACGCAAGACTCGCTAACCCAAAATGCGGATCGCAAACTGGACGATACACCGCACGCTTCATAGCACGTAAAACCATAGATGTAACCAGATATTCCTCCGAGGTACCCTTAGCAGCAGCAAGAACATCCTGAATAGCCTTGGGGTTACCCATAGCAAAAGCAGTCAGCTTAACTTTTTTGCCATACCCAAACTCTTGCAGCACCACAGCCAGTTTCCCTAAATCATCCGTACTTGGCATATCATGCACGCGAAATACGCTAGGCATATTGTGATTAACCAAGAATTGCGCAATGACCTCATTAGCTGCAATCATAGCCTCCTCAACCATCGAAGTTGCTGGTGTTTTGGTTCGTAGCGCTACATCATATGGTACACCTTGCTCATCTAAAAGCACGCGTGCTTCCTGTGTCTCAAAATCAATGCCTCCCCGCTTAATGCGGGCCTCCGTAAGACTTGTTGCAAGTATAGATATTTCATCAATAGCATCAACAATACAATGCGTTATATCAGTATCAACCCCATCAATAACGCGTGAACCATCAATTACTGCTTGTGCTTGATCGTACGTCAAACGAGCACAAGACGAGATAATCGCTGGATATACTTCAATATGATCAACTTCTGTGGTATCAGTAAAATAGATATCAACCGTAAGTGTTCTACGGTCTTTACCAGGACAAAGAGAGCACAAATCATTACAAAGTTTTTCAGGGAGCATAGGGATAACGCGATCCACCAGGTAAACGCTTGTTGCACGTCGTCGAGCTTCAAGGTCAACAGACGACCCCCAGCCGACATAATAGGAAACATCAGCAATATGGACTCCGAGGCGACGTAAATTCCCCACACGTTCAAACGACAATGCATCATCAAAATCTTTAGCATCAGCCGGATCGACCGTGAATATAGTACGTGCACGTAAATCGGTATAACCCTCGTACAAAAGCGCATGGTCCGCTTGTACACTTTGAGATGCAACCTCAGATAACGTAGCGCTACTAAACTCAGTTTCAAGCTTATAGCGCGCAATGATAAGCTCAATATCCATGCCCGCATCTCCACTATGCCCAAGCACTTCCTCTACAACACCTATTGCAGGCTCACGTTTGTTTGGATAGCTTTCAATACGCACGCGAACAATATCATCAGTGCGAATACCGGACTCAGGATCATGGATAGTAAAAATGTCATGATGGATTCGAGTATCATCAGGCACGATAATGCCAAACGGAGCAGCAATTTCATAGTGTCCCACAATCGTCTCATGAGCACGGGTCACTACACGCACTACACGAGCAGACATTCGATCGGCCGCAAGCACGCGCTCACGATTGCGAGCTTTATGCTCCCGAGGGTTAAGACGAGAAACTTCTACCGTGTCGCCATCAAACGCATCGGCAGTTTTAGAAGCTGGAATAAAATATTCACCTTCAGCCGTCTGGACAAAACCATATCCTGCACTTGTAATACGAATAATACCCCGCGGATGAACTCGCGGGGTATGCCTAGTGCCAGATTGTCGGGGTCTATTTCGAGACATATATAAACTCCGTTTTCATGCATATTAAGATGTAGCCGAAATCAATGAATCAGCTGTTTCGATAGCGAGCTTAAGCTGATTATCAATTTCAGAATCTTTTGAAATTGAAATGTTTGGCGTAACACCTACAGTATCAATAGAATATCCACCAGGACTTGTATACCGAGCAACCGTATAGCGAAGAGCTCCACCAAAACTTAAAGGCTTAAGGACCTGAACAGAACCCCTACCCATAGTAGTTGTTCCCACTAATGTAGCTCGAGATGTATCACGCAAAGCTGCCGCAAGCACCTCAGCAGAACCTGCAGTGTTTTCGTTTACCAATACAACCAATGGAGCATCAGTTGCCACAGAGCCACTTGCCTGTTTTGTGGTATTGCTTTCGCGAGTATTAATCTCAACAATAACACCACTTTTAACAAACAGACTTGCAACATCAACTGCTTCAGTTAAATAGCCACCTGCATTATTACGCAAATCCAAAACAAACGATTTAGCTCCCTGCGAGCTTAATGATGAAATAGCATCTGCCACCAAGTCGTCAGCATTTTGAGTAATTTGCTTAAGTGAGATATACCCCACACGACCATACATCTCAGTCGCAACATTAGCAGCGTGAAACTCTGAGCATAACAATGAAGTCGTAAATTCTGTGCCACCCGTTGCTTCGATAGAAGAAGGACGGCGCCATGTTACAACAACTTCAGTTCCTTCTTGCTCTCGTGTAGCATTAATAACCTCAGTTGCTGTCCACGCCTGCGTCCTGTCGCCATTAATAGCTACGACATAATCTCCTGGCTTAACACCAGCAAGCGCAGCACTAGAGCCTTCAAACACATCAAGCGCGTACGCAGCGCCTTTATACTCCGAAAAATACACACCAATGCCAGGATACTGACCTTTATTCACATTAATGTACTGATTATAACGCTCAGTATCATAGTAGTGAGCATATGGGTCATCTGTGCTTGCCAAAAACTCATCAATAGCAGCAAGTGTTGAATCCGCTGAATCATATGAATCCATGCTTGCGTCATTGATAATAGCTTCTACCTCACCTAGCCGATTTGAAACAATGCCCTTACTTGCATTTGTCGAAGGCTGACCTGAAGAAGTCTGCGATTCTTCAATAACACCCAATCTGGCCATAAGAGCATCATTACTGCGTACTAAAAATCCCACGCAAAACAAGCCACAAGCAAGAATGGATAGGATCATCAATTTGATGATCCTACCATTTAATGCAGCTCTATCCATATGTTTACGATGAATATGTTTCATTGAATGCCATTACACCTTTAAGTAGCGACGCATAGCCAACAAAGAGCCGATAGCCCCAATTACCAATCCAGCAACAACCAAAATAAGGTAAATCTGAGCATACGTAGATACAGCCAAATCAATTGGTAACCACGTCAATGCTTCAGTTACATGAGGCAATGCAAAGTTTCGAATCAATTCTAAAGAAACAATAGCCAAACCAGCGCCAATAATTGAGTGCATAGCAGCTTCCATCAAAAATGGACCACGAATGAATCCATTAGATGCGCCTACCAAACGCATGATAGCAATTTCCTTACGACGAGCAAGAATAGCCAAGCGAATAGTATTGTTGATGAATACCAAGGCGATAAAAATCAACAACAAGATCAATGCAGCACCAATATAGCGAATATAGTTAGTCAAACTAAATAATTTTTCAACAGTTTTTTCACCATATTTTAAACTCTGAGAAGGATCGTCTGAACGATCGCAAATCTGCTTAAATGTAGAATCAGACTGAATAGTGTCAGCAATTGCCTGCACTTGCTGAGCTTCAGCAAGCTCAATGTCAATAGATGCTGGCAATGGGTTCTGACCATCAAGCTGATCTACAATTTCAGGGTTAGAAGTCATAGAATTACGGAAGTTCTCTAATGCTTCATCCTTAGTGGTAAAACCAACACTAGCAACTCCCTCCATAGATGAAATCTTCTTCATCATGGCATCGATACCGGCCTGATCTGCATCATCTGCAACATACGCTGTAATGGAAACTTTATCTTCCACAGAGTTAACGACGTTATTTACAACGCCACCACCTATAAGAAAAATACCAATAATCAATAATGACAAAAAGATTGTCACAATAGAGCCTAACGCGGTACCAAGATTACGTGTAAAACCAGTAAGGGACTCTTTAAAAAAATAAAAAATACTAGACATCGAATCCGTACACCCCCCTATTCTGGTCACGCGTTAACTGACCATTATCAAGCGCAATAACACGACGACGCATGTTATCAACCATTTCACGGTCATGTGTTGCAACTAAAACGGTTGTTCCCGTACGGTTAATACGTTCAAGCAAGTCCATAATGCCACGAGAGGTCTGAGGGTCCAAGTTGCCTGTAGGCTCGTCGCAAATAAGTAATGGAGGACGGTTAACAATAGCACGTGCAATACTTACACGCTGCTGTTCACCACCAGAAAGCTGATCTGGACGTTTATCGAGCTTATCTTGCAAACCCACCAAACGCAAAACCTCTGGAACTTGTGTACGGATAACGTGGTGACTTTTACCAATTACCTCTAAAGCAAAAGCTACATTTTCAAAAACTGTCTTATTAGGCAAAAGCTTAAAGTCCTGAAAAACACAGCCAATATTACGACGAAGGTATGGTACACGCCAGTTACGCATGGTAGACAAATCCTCATCAGCAATATAGATGTGACCATCTGTTGGCTTAAGCTCGCGCGTAAGCAGGCGGATAAAGGTGGACTTACCAGAACCAGAATGACCTACCAAAAATACAAACTCACCTGCATAAATTTGTAAGGAAATATCATGCAAACTTGGCTTGTTTGGCTGAGCTGAGTACACTTTGGTAACATGATCAAAGGTAATAACTGGTGCGCCCATAGACTGCTGCTCTTCTTCTACGGATAATGTAGGAAGTGCGCTAGATAAATCTGGAACTGCAGGCGCGGCGCTACGACGATATGACCGACCTTGTGAAACCGGTTTCATAGCTCCGGTAGGCTGGACACCTATAGGTGCATTAGAATCGGCCGATCGATGTAGCGGGACCGTAGGCCTTGCAGGGGCGACACCTGATTGTGCTCCGGAATGCCTACCTGTTTTCTGAGGCGCAGTAGTATCTTGCATACTGCTCATTTCAGGAGAGGCATATCGCGGCGCATTATGTGTATTCGTCACAGAGTGCTCCGTTCGTTGAATATGTACTGAACAATATCTTATTTTACTAAAGCTAGACACATATAGCATGACAGACACAGAAAGTTCACGCTCTTGCGTCAGAAAATACGCTTCATATACACAAAAAAAGAGGATACAACCTGCACAAACTACAGGCGCATCCTCTTTACGTATGCTACGAAAAGAATGTACTACTTGCGAGCAATAACGCCACGAGCAGCCTCAGCGATAGCTACATCATGCAAATTAAAGTAAGTAATCAATTCGCTCGGATCACCAGAAGTACCAAAAGTATCCTTCATGCCAATGCGAGCCATAGGGACTGGATCATTCTCACACAAAAGTTCTGCAACAGCACCACCCAAGCCGCCGATAACAGAGTGTTCTTCGCAAGTAACAACACAGCCAGTCTTAGTAACAGAAGTTAAAATAGTCTTCTCATCTAGTGGCTTAATAGAATATACATCAATAACCTCAGCAGAAATGCCCTCTTTTGCCAATATGTCAGCAGCCTTGAGAGCCTCATTGACCTCTATACCGCATGCAAGCAAAGAAACATCCGCGCCCTCACGCAAAACGCGAGAACCGCCCAAAGTAAGCTCTACACCAGTCTCATATAGGCATGGCACAGAAGCACGACCCAAGCGAACATATACAGGACCTTCAGTCCTAGCAGCAAGGCGAATAGCAGCCTTAGCTTCTGCATAGTCAGCAGGAACTAAAACGCGCATGTTAGGAAGAACACGCATCAAAGCAATATCTTCTACCATTTGATGACTGCCACCATCAGGTCCAACAGTAACACCAGAGTGCGTAGGAGCAATCTTAACGTTTAAGTTGGAATAACATACAGTATTGCGGATTTGATCATAAACACGACCAGTACCAAACACTGCAAAAGAACCAGTGAATGCAACCTGGCCAGTTAAGGACAAACCAGCAGCAACATCAATCATATTCTGCTCTGCAATACCAACGTTGATCAAACGCTCAGGATATACAGCACCAAGCTTTTTGGTGGTAGTAGAACCAGAAAGGTCAGCATCAACAGCAACGACATCCATACCTTCCTGGACTAACTCAACCAAAGTCTCGCCATAAGCAGCACGAGTGGCTTTCTTATCGGCCATTGACGGCCTCCTTCCCATCCAATTCATCCAAAGCAACCTGAGTCTCATCAGCGTTAGGAGCCTTACCATGCCATCCAGCTTGATCCTCCATAAAACTTACGCCCTTGCCCTTGATGGTTTCAGCAATGACAACCTTAGGCTGGCCACCACGAGTTGCTTTAGCAGCAGCCAAAGTATCCATAACAGCCTCAAGATCATTACCATCACATACAAATACCTGCCAATTAAAGGCTCGGAACTTAGCGCCTAAATCCTCAGGAGAACATACAGTAGCAACATTACCATCAATCTGAAGATGATTATGGTCAACGATAGCAACCAAATTATCTAAGCCTTGGTGAGCGGCAAACATAGCTGCCTCCCAGACTTGGCCTTCCTGAGTTTCACCGTCACCAAGGACAGTAAAGATAGTGGAATCGATATCCTTAAGTTTTAAGCCGTATGCCATGCCACCAGCAATAGATAAGCCCTGACCTAAAGAACCAGTGGAAACCTCAACACCAGGAAGTTTACGGCAGTCAGGATGCCCCTGAAGACGTGTGCCAAGCTTACGCAAGGTGTCTAATTCTTCTACTGGGAAATAGCCTGTCTCAGCAAGAGCCGCATACAATGCAGGTGCAGCATGACCCTTAGAAAGAATAAAGCGATCACGCTCAGGATTCTGAGGATCTTCAGAATTGTGGTTTAAGATGCCACCACAATACAGAGCACACATAATTTCCGTAGCAGAAAGCGAGCCACCTGGGTGTCCACTTCCAGCTGCAGACACCATGGAAACAATATCTTTACGCATATCGTTTGCTTTTGACTTCAACAAATCGAGGTCCATGTCTTCCTTTCCAATCTATACCTAGTCTCAGACTTACACACAAGTCTGTTTACCGCTTCTGAGAAACACGCCAACGATGATACCCAACAACAAACTCTTCAATATCACCATCAAGTACTGCATCAACGTTACCAGTCTCAATATTACTACGTAAATCCTTTACTAACTGATAAGGATACAACACATAATTACGAATTTGGCTACCGAAACTGTTTTGTGTGCGTTCACCACGAATTGCATTAAGTTCATCTTGGCGTTTCTGGCGTTCGATTTCATACAATTTACCGCGTAAAACCCTAAAAGCAGCCTCTTTATTCTGGAGCTGACTTTTTTCATTTTGACAGGTTACAACAATATTGGTAGGAATATGAGTTAAACGGACAGCCGAATCAGTAGTATTCACACATTGACCACCAGGTCCACTTGAACGATACACATCAATACGTACATCGGCAGGATTGATTTCAATATCAATATCATCGTTAATTACAGGAATAACCTCAACGCCAGCAAATGTTGTCTGACGACGTTTCTTTTCATCGGTTGGCGAAATGCGTACTAAACGATGCACGCCATGCTCACTTCTTAACATACCGAAAGCATTTTTACCTTCAATCTGAAATGAAGCCTTGTCAAGGCCAATCGCCTCACCAGGAACAATATCTAATGGCTTTACCTTCCAGCCTTTACGCTGTGCATAGCGACTAAACATGCGATACAACATTTCAGTCCAGTCTTGCGCTTCAAGCCCACCTTGTCCTGGATTAACCGTAATAATGGCATCATGATGATCCATTGGATCTGAAAACCACGACTCAACCTCCAAAACATCAAGTTTTTCAGCTAAGCGTAGACATGTCTTATTACACTCAAGCTCAAATGCTTCATCTTCTTGGGCTAGTTCATCAGCGATTTTAGCATCTTCAAGCATAACCTTAGTGGCTTCATACGCATCAATAGTGTCACGTATATCACTTGCCTGCTTGGAGATTTTCTGCGCAACAGAAGCGTCGTTCCAAAAATCTGGAGCGGCGATTTTGATATCAAGTTCATGTAATAAAATGTAATTATCTGCAATATGCAAAAACTCTCGAGCAGCATCAACACGCTGCTCGAGATCACAAATTGCAGGTACGCTACCGTCGGTCATTAATGCATTCCTAGCGATTCATACCGTGACATTTTTTAAATTTTTTTCCGCTACCACAAGGACAAAGATCGTTGCGACCAACATTGGCATATGGATCGTTTTCATCCTTACGAACCGTAGCAGTCTTTCCTGTTGCAGTGGGAGCATTAGTGGTAGGAGTACCCTGTGCTTGAGCACGAGCCTGCATAGTACGTTCACCTACGCCCATCGGCATATCGAGCGTTGCTTCAGGAGAAGAGTAGTTCACTTTTGCCCCCTCTAAAGGAGAGCCAGATTCCTGACTTTCAGGCTGAGCTACTTGCAAGCGCAGTAAAGTCTTTAAGAAATCCTCATACATGATATGAGTCATTTCAGCAAAAGCACTATGAGCTTCTTCGCGATACTCTGTCAAAGGATCACGCTGGCCAAATGCGCGAAGACCAATACCAGTCTTTAAGTAATCCATCTCCTGTAAGTGAGCCATCCACCTAGTATCGATAATACGCAACATTACCAAGCTTTCGAGCTTAGCCATGGCTTCAGGACCAATATGCTCATTTTTATCGTGGTAGATACCCATGATGTAATCAGCAATCAAATCGGTCAAGATTTCAGGGTCATCTTCATGATTGAGTGTATTTACATCAAAACCTGAAATACCAGTTACTTCTGCCAACCAGTTGTTCAGCGGCTTGATATCCCAGTCATCGCTTGGAAGACGTGAATCACAGCAATCACGAGTTACATTTTCTACAACGTCATGCGCAATCTCTTCAATACGAGTGGATAAGTCCTTACCCTCCAAGATAGCATTTCGCTCGCCATAAATAGCAACACGCTGCAAATTCATAACGTCATCGTATTCCAAAACATTTTTACGTGCGGAAAAATGCATGGATTCAACTTTACGCTGAGCACTTTCAAGAGCCTTTGTAACAACGGAAGCCTGGATAGGCATATCATCAGGAAGATCGGCTTTGGTCATAAAGCGAGAGACCTGATCCATACGATCACCGCCGAATAAGCGCATCAAATCATCCTCTAGGGATAAATAAAACTGCGTCAAACCTGGGTCACCTTGACGGCCAGAACGACCACGCAACTGATTATCAATACGACGAGACTCATGTCGCTCGGTACCAATAACAGCCAATCCGCCAGCAGCTAAGACCTTTTCGTGTTCGTCTTTAGTGATGGCAGTTGCCTCAGCTAGCGCCTGCTCTTTCTGCTCATCTGTGGCCTCTTCGACGTCAATACCACGATTAGCCAAAACATCTTCCATCAAAACGCGAGGATTACCACCAAGTAAAATGTCGGTACCACGACCAGCCATATTGGTTGCAATAGTAACAGCACCAAAACGTCCCGCCTGAGCAATAATATGAGCCTCACGCTCATGGTTTTTAGCATTCAAGATTTCATGAGCAATACCACGCTTATTCAACAGGCGAGACAATTTCTCAGAGCTCTCAATAGATACCGTACCCACCAAGCAAGGTTGGCCTTGAGCGTGGCGCTGTGCAACATCATCTGCAACAGCATTGAACTTGGCATCAATACTGCGATATACCAAATCGTCTTCATCTATACGGATAACTGGCTTGTTAGGAGGAATGGCTACAACTGGCAAGTTGTAAATCTGACGAAACTCGGTATCTTCAGTCATTGCAGTACCGGTCATTCCTGAAAGTTTTTCATACAAGCGGAAGTAATTTTGAAGCGTAATCGTAGCCAATGTCTGGCTTTCTTCGCGAATACGAACGCCTTCTTTTGCCTCTAATGCCTGGTGTAAGCCCTCAGAATACCTGCGGCCTTCCATAATACGACCAGTAAATTCGTCAACAATTTTGACCTGGCCATCAGCAACGACATAATCAATATCACGATGAAACAAAAACTGAGCACGCAACGCCTGCTGCAAATGATTAGCCAGCTGACCCGATGGATCACCATACAAATCATCAATGCCTAATGCAGCTTCAACCTTAGCCAATCCAACCTCAGTTGTAGTGATTGTACGTTTAGCCTCGTCCATGTCATAATCAACTTCAGCCTGCAAACTTGGCATGACACGTGCAAAACGTTTGTACGTTTCAGCAGCCTTAATACCTGCGCCAGAAATAATCAAAGGAGTACGAGCCTCATCAATAAGAATAGAGTCGACTTCGTCAACAACAGCAAACCAATGGCCACGTTGTACGCGTTGGTCTGCACGAGTAACCATGTTGTCGCGCAAGTAGTCAAAACCAAACTCAGAGTTAGTACCGTAGGTAACGTCTGCCTGATATGCAGGAATTTTGGCAGCATTTGACATGCCGCTCTGAATAAGACCTACTTTCATACCTAAGAACCTATAAATCTGACCCATCTGCTCACTGTCTCGACGAGCCAAATAGTCATTAACCGTAACGATATGCACGTTCTTACCAGTCAGCGCATTGAGATAACCTGCCAAGGTAGAAACCAATGTCTTACCTTCACCAGTTCTCATTTCAGCAATTTGACCATCATGCAATGCCATACCACCAATAAGCTGTACGTCAAAATGACGCAAGCCAAGCGTACGAACGCTTGCCTCACGCACGGTAGCAAAAGCTTCAGGAAGCAAAGAATCCAATGATTCACCCTGAGAGAAACGTTTTTTGTATTCTTGAGTTAGAGCAGCCAATTCTTCATCGGACTTTGCTTGCATTTTAGACTCTAGATTATTAATCTTTTCGACAATAGCTTGGTAAGATTTCATCTGCTTGCCCTCACCTATAGTGAGAAGCTTAGAAAGAAAACTCATTATTCCTCAATTCGTTATCAATACGGCTTATAACGTACCGTTATTCAACCATGCGCGATTTCGTGTCAGCCCCTAATGATACCACAGGCTACCTATAACTTGACTAGCGTGTTGTCTGTGTGCCTGAGCTGTCAATATTTAATACAAGACTTTCATATAACTGAATGGTTTCTTGCGAAGGGTTCACTCCGTACTCTTCGCTCATATAATTACAACATTTCACATACGTCTCAATAGCCTCAGTTTTTTGACCCGCTAATGCTTGAGCTTCAAGTAGTGCACGGTATACATCTTCCCTTTTGCTATCTTTACTCATCGCAGCACGTGCAAACCACAGCGCATTACGATACTCCTTGCGCTCACACATCTGATGAGCTGCCGAAACCAAAGCATCAACCATACGCTGACGATATGAATCCCTCTTGCGAACAATGTACTCATTTCGCACTTCAGAAGGAAGTAACTCACCTGCATATATGCTCTCTAAATCGAGATACATCGCAGGCCATGTGTCGCTTGCTACGCCATCAAACATCATAGAGCGGCAAAGGTTCTCAAAAGACGCAACATCACACGTAACATAGCGTGCATCAAGCATGCAGCTTGCTTGCTGACGTACTAAATACGGACACTCTCCGTTTTCGTTTCGTAATGCTTTGCGAAGAATAGACCACATGGAATAAAAATTATTCACAGGAGCATCGCCTATCAGATTTGGCCACAATGTATCAAGAAGCATTTGACGAGGCACTTCATGACCCAAATTAATAGCCAGAATCGCCAATAGTGTCTTGGATTTTTGCTTGGTAAACAGTTTAGGACTAATCACTTCTCCACCAATGGTAACTTCCATGCCACCAAACAATCGAATGCAAAGTTGCGGTACGATTTCTTCAGTATAGGCAGGAGCAGAAGTTTTTGAGATATCGGTCTTATAAAGCAAATCACGAGAAGATGTACACAAAGCAGTACCCTGCGATAAATGCGAAGAAGGCATATTAACAAGTGCAAATGGCAATTGCAGATTACGACATGAATTTGAATATAACTCACACTGACACACATAGTCTGCATATAGCGTACGCACCTCTTCATCGCGTGCGCTTGGATATTCGTAAGCAGACACATCAAACGCAACGGTATCATACATATCAGATCGTCCAAACGTTTGATTTTGAGAAAGGTGTACTATTTCGCATGATTGAACCTCAAGCTCTCGCAAAAACTGGACACGTAATAACGCCTCGAACAGGACACAACGCATACTTGATTGAGCACGACAACACAACATTTCATACGCCAAATCAAGCATACAGGCACTCTTTTTAAGATAAAGAGCTATCATCATAATGATAAAGCCAATTTCAGACATAACAATCTTACCCATATTATTATGCATACGTAAAATAAAACCGTCATAGTCCTCTTGCGAAAGCATGCCAATCAACGACATCATGAGAGCTTGTTCTGGTTGTGGCTTTGCAGGCAACGTCTTATCCATACGCTTTCCCTCAAGTTCAACAATCTTTCGTATTCCTAATCCTTTCATCTGAGGATCTGGAAGGCATAATGCAAGAATAGAAGCAATATATATCTGCATAGGTTCTGCGGCCGCATGATGCAAAACTCGGTATCCCAACAAAGAAGCTGATCGTGTATCACCTAGTAGTTCTCTTCTCATCATAGTTCCAAGCAAAAAGCGAGGTGACACATGTGCTGGATGATCCCCTAGACTTGAAGCCACAAACTCCATTTGGCTTAAGCATCCTGCGCTATGAAATAAATCTTGATTTGTCTCAATCCACGAAAGGCGTTTATGTCGCCCACAGGCATACACAATAAGCTCACTTGCACGCGTATAATTACCGTTCTGAATCAATATGTCAGCCATTTTAATGACAAGCTGGTTGCTTGACGAAAAGGCTGAAATCGTTGCAAAACGATCCATGGAATCCTTAAAATTTTCTATCAGACCCTCAATATCTATTACACACGTATCAAAAGACTCACTGATGGTATCTATAGCAAGGAACGGAAAATGATTTTGCATGAAACGAAGTGTGTCTTTTTTAATCGATCGCATAATTAAAGCTACATCTTCAGAAGTTCCGTGCTGTAACGTCAACATCACAAACAGTGCCAGCTGCAAATCATCTGGCATTTCTTCTATCTGTAATCCCCAAATAAAATTCGTTGCTGCATTTTGGGCACCCCAACCCACACTTGGAATACGCTTCAAATCAAAACCTTTATGGCCACCAACAAAAGAACCATTTGTCTTTATTGTGGAAAGCATTTCAGCATCAGTAAGCAAGAGGTCGGACGCACTTACACATATGCGGTCAGCCTGAAGCGAAGAAAACGTATCAAACGTGGGAGTAATTGTTAGTAATACTTCCCACCCACGTTTAATAGCGTTATCTATAACACGACTCAATATTTCAGCGCGATGCGTCTCTAAAAAAGGAACGCTATCAATTACTAAAAGTGAGATATCTTTTCCCACGGTCTTAAAATAGGATTCAATTTCTCCGCTATCTAAATCTCGTAAGAAAAATGGATGAGAAGCATCCAGCCAATAGGTATCATAAAAGTTATACATCTCCTTAGCGTATTCATACGCAATGCATGTCTTACCAAATCCTGACGGTGCAACCAAAAAACGAGCAACATCGCGATTAGATAAAAGTTTTTTCATAATGTGCGAACGAACGATATGGCGCTTTACGCCTTGAATTACAGGTTGACGGCCATTACATGCGCTAGAGATTAAAAAGTTTTGCACTTTTCATTCCTTTCAAATAAATCAAACTTGCAATAGCAGCGAAATTCCAGCCCCATCCTGGAGGTATTGGTATTGTAAAAGTTTGAAAACGCTCACCGAAGGTTGTTAACCGTTTTAGAAAAATTATTTTTAAGGTATCGATTTTTTACAAATGTTTGATAAGTTCTATTCAGACTTTAAAAAGCATCTATTTGTATAAACCCACACAAGGAATATCGCATGATCTCTGTCCCAGCATATGCCTTACGGCTCCTATCTCTTATTGAGGAGCATGGCCACACCGCATGGATTGTGGGCGGATTTGTGCGCGATAATTTGAAAGGTCGTACTTCAGAAGATATTGATATGGCCTCTTCTGCAAGCTGGCAAGAATTAGAAGAGATTTGTAAAAGTCAAGATATTCCCACGTATCAATCCGGCATTCAGCACGGCACACTTACAGTGTTTTTAGACAATCATTCTATAGAAGTTACCACGTATAGAACAGAAACCACCTATTCCGACAAACGTCATCCAGACGAGGTTCAATTTGTCTCCACTATTAATGAAGACTTAATGCGACGTGATTTCACTATCAATGCCATGGCATATCACCCAGACCGTGGATTACGCGATCTATTTAGCGGACGGCAAGATTTAGAAAAGGGCATTATCAACTGCGTTGGCGACCCTAACATTCGCTTTCAAGAAGACCCTTTGCGAATTTTGCGCGCCCTTAGGTTTGCATCTACGCTTGGATTTACATTGTCCCCAGCAACCCAACAAGCACTCTATAGACACGCATGTTTATTAAGCGCCGTTTCAGCACAACGTATTGAACATGAATTTAGGCGTTTACTGTGTGGAGCACACGCTGGAACAGTCATTCAAGACTACATCCAAGTCATTGCTCAGTTTATTCCTGAAGCATATCGCATGTACAACTTTAATCAATACAACTACCATCATATTTACGATGTGCTCAAACACACCACGGTAGCAATCGATGCATCAACTCCTACCCCTCTTGTACGTTATGCTGTCTTTATGCATGACATAGGAAAGCCTGATACGTTTACCTTAGACGAGATGGGTACAGGTCACTTTCATGGCCATCCACGCAAAAGTCGTGAAATTGCTAGTAAGATTTTAGACAGACTTAAGGTCAGTAATAAAGAAAAAGAAATAATCCTAATGCTCATCTTGCTACATGACGAACGTATTGCACCAACAGAGCAAGACATTTTGCATCTCTTGCAAAAAATACAAGACCCCAACGTCGTTCGAATGCTGTATGATGTGCGTCGTGCTGATTGCAAGGCGCACGCATCTCTATGTTTTTATCAACTTGACGATATCGACGCATGTGAACGAGTATTAGACGATATTTTAAACAAAGGATTGCCTTACTCTGTCGCCCAACTTGATATTTCAGGCGAAGAGGTCATACAAAAAGGTGTTCAGCAAGGACCCGCTGTCGGCATAATCCTTGACACGCTCCTAGAAAAAGTCATTTCAGGCGAGCTTTCTAATGAAAAATCAGTATTATTGGAAAATATTTCAAAAATTTTAAAATAAAGCTTGACTTTTTTTCAATTGTCCCGTATTATTCTAATCCGCGCTTGAGAGATGCGCACCATGAAATTCACTGGGGTGTCGTCTAATGGTAGGACAGCGGTTTCTGGTGCCGTATGTGAGGGTTCGACTCCTTCCACCCCAGCCATCTCTTCTCGTCGCATACATGGCCCGGTCGTCTAGCGGTTTAGGACGCCGCCCTCTCAAGGCGGAGATCGGGGGTTCGAATCCCCTCCGGGCTACCATCTGAATTTCATTAAGACCCTTTTGGGTCTTATTTTTTATATACACATCCCTTTATCTCTAATGTTTTGAGTTGCTAGCCCCTATCTTACCTAAACCTGTCTAAAACCTTACTCAAGCCTTTCCTAAACCTGTCTTTTTTCTATCTAAATTTATTAGACTATTGAACACGTTGTACACTAACTCGTACTGCTCTATTCATAGGATGTTTCTCGTTTTATCCAGACATATAACACTACCCAAGGAAGTACCATGATTTCACATACCCAAACCAATACCACATCGGAACTTAAAGGCACCACAGTCATTAAAAAATTCATTTCGTATTACAAAAACCATCAAAAGGTATTCTATGCAGACCTGATTTGCGCAACCATTCTTGCACTTGTTGACCTAGCCTTTCCACAGTTGCTGAACTTTTTCACCCGTGACTTTTTCTTACGACCCGCTGAACAAGTGTTAGCAGCATTAGGTTTTATTTTTATTGGCCTTGTCTGCATGTACACCATCCGAACAGCTTGCCAATATTTCATTACATGCTGGGGGCATATCATGGGCGCACGCATAGAAGCAGAAATGCGTCAAGACCTCTTCAATCAATATCAACGTTTAAGTTTTAGGTATTACGATAAAAACAATACTGGTGAAATGATGAGTCGCCTTGTTACGGACCTGTTTGATATTTCTGAGCTTGCTCACCATGGTCCTGAAAACATCTTTATATGCCTTATAAAAATTATAGGCTCTTTTGCGTTGCTATTTTTAATCAATGTTCAACTTACACTTATTATGCTCGGCATCACCATTGTAATGGTAATCTACTCGGTATGGGCAAACTATAAAAAGCGAATTATCCTTCGTGAAAATCGTGAAACCATGGCTCGCATTAATTCACAAGCACAAGATAGTCTTGGAGGTATTCGTATCGTAAAGGCATTTGGAAACGAGCGAATTGAGAATAATAAGTTCCTACAGAGCAATAACGAATTCCTAGATACTAAAGAGCGCTGGTACTCCTTTATGGGTCAGTTCCACAGTATCCACTCTATCTTTAGTGGTGCACTTTATATCACCACCCTTGTTGGTGGTGGATACTTTATGGTCCAAGGTCAAATACTTCCAACAGACCTTGCTATATATGCTTTATATATTGGTATCTTTTTAGCTCCGGTTGAGACTCTCGTAAACTTTATGGAGCAGTTCCAAAAAGGATATGCTGGATTTAGACGCTTTACTGAGATTATGCTTTTAACGCCAGATATTCAAGAGCAGCCACATGCAAAAGAGCTAAAAGTCACCAATGGTGCCATTGCGTATTCACATGTATCGTTTGCGTATGATTCCAATAACCCCGTATTGACCGACTTATCGCTTGATATCCCAGCTGGAAAGACTATGGCGTTAGTTGGTCCTTCTGGTGGTGGTAAGACTACCCTATGTTCTCTCTTGCCACGTTTTTATGACAGCGTAAGCGGTACTATCACCATTGATGGGCAAGATATCAAAGACGTTACACTCCAGTCCTTGCGCAACGCCTGCGGCATGGTACAGCAAGACGTATATCTGTTTAATGGAACCATTTACGACAACATTGCCTACAGTAACCCCAACGCCTCTTATAAAGATGTCATATGGGCAGCACAACAGGCAAACATCCATGAAGACATTCTGGCATTTGATGATCAATACAACACCATGGTTGGAGAACGCGGCACACGATTATCGGGAGGTCAAAAACAACGTATCAGCATCGCTCGTCTCTTCTTACGAAACCCTTCGATTATCATCTTAGATGAAGCTACCAGCGCCCTAGACAATGAAAGCGAGCATCGCGTACAAGAATCACTACAACGTTTGTCTGTGAACCGAACAACACTTATTATTGCGCATCGTCTTTCTACCATCCAAAATGCAGACTGCATTGCTGTTGTTGACCAGGGTCACATTGTTGAACAAGGAACGCACGCCGAGCTTATTACAAATGGCGGCGTATATGCCCGCTATTGTGCCATGCAATTTGGCGATACCATCAAATAAAGCAACGCCGAATAAATAACACACCACCAAATAACGCTATAGCCCCGGCCAATTAGTGGACCGGGGCTATAGCGTTATTTGCGATGAAACCACATATGATCAAGTGGACCTGATGCACGTCCTATATCCATACCAGCTTGCAATGCTCCTGCAACATAATTCTTAGCCTCGCGAATTGCTTCTTCAGTTTCAAGCCCCGTCGCAAGACCGCAAGCTATAGCACTTGAAAGTGTACAACCCGTACCATGCGTATTATTAGAATCAATGCGCATGCCATCAAGCCATATGTGCTCGCCATTTACCACAATTAAATCATTTGCATGCCCAATCGCGTGTCCCGCTTTTAGCATAACTACCGCATGATCTACTATCTCACACAACGCATCAGCAGCTGCAATCATAGCTTCATCAGAATCAATAGTTATACCCGTTAAAATCTGTGCCTCAGAAATGTTAGGCGTGATAACGTCTGCAAGCGCAAACAAGTCACTCTTTAAAACACCCAATGCCTCTTCACTCATTAAACGAGACCCACTTGTTGATACCATGACTGGATCTACAACAATATTACACGCATCATGTGCTCGTAGACCTTTAGCGATCACAGAAATAATAGCAGGCGAAGAAACCATACCAATTTTTACTGCCTGAGGGCAAATGTCGCCAAATACAGCATCGATTTGCGCACGCACAGTTGACTCAGGAATCTCTACAATATCGGTAACACCTAACGTGTTTTGAGCCGTAATAGCCGTAACAACCGTTTGAGCAAACAGACCCAATGCCTCAATAGTCTTAATATCTGCCTGAATACCCGCTCCACCTGAACTGTCAGACCCCGCAATGCTTACCACGGAAGGAAGTTTGTAAGCACCCTCAGGAAGAATATGCATTGCTTGAGTGTATGCGCTCTTAAACGATTCCATCGATTGCCTTTCGTAGATCTTGTGCCGCGTGTGTTATGTCATCAGCGGCAAACAATGCTGACACAACAGCAATACCTTCAATACCTGTACCTCCAAGCTGACATGCTGTGTGTGCATCAACGCCACCAATAGCCACAACAGGAATATGCACTGCCGCACAAATCTCACGCAGCGTTTCCATACTTACATCATCAGCATCCTTTTTAGTGGCTGTAGCAAACATAGCACCTACACCTAAATAGTCAGCACCTTGGCTTTCAGCAAGCAACGCCTGTTCAACCGTTTGAGCTGAAACACCTATAATCTTATCTGATCCCAATATTTCACGCGCATGTAAACATCCCATATCAGATTGACCTACATGTACGCCGTCTGCATCTGATTGAAGCGCTGCCTGCACATCGTCATTGATAACAAACGGAGCATGCGCCATAGCGCATAACGTCTTAAGGCTTTGTGCCTGAGAAACCAACTCTTCTGTCGTGGCATGCTTATCGCGCAACTGCACAAACGTTGTACCGCCTTTAAGCGCTTGCGCTACACATACAGATAACGCGCGACCATTAAGCCACGCGTTATCTGTTACCGCATACAAACGAAGCACTTCAGGATGAACCTGTATGTATTTACGCGGAGTCATTATTAGATTACCTCTTCAAGCTTGATTTTTTCGACCAATTCATCAGCCGTAATAGTAGACAAGGCATCCATCAAATAAGTATGGAAGGAGCCTGTACCGTCTAAGCTCTGCATACGAGCCTGCGCAATTTCACCAGCAATACCCATGTGAGCCACCGCTGCAACCACAGCCAACAACATATCGCCGTTTGCACGAGCAGCATATGCACCACACATTGCAGACAACATACAACCGCAGCCTGTAATGCGACCCTGCAATGCACAACCATTGCGTAAAACAAATGCTCGATTCTCATCAGCAATAATGTCGATAGGACCTGTAATAGCCACAACAGCCTGAGTCTTTTGAGCTACGCCACAAGCAAAACAAGTAGCATCCCGCAAGGTCTCATCAGTCACAACGTCACCTGGATCAACATCTACGCCTTTAGTGGTTCTGGCGCCATGAGCTAAAGCTTTGACCTCGCTCATATTGCCGCGGATAACTTTTACATTAAGCGTATCCAATAACTCAGAAGCAGTCTGAGTACGAAGAGCAGAGGCGCCCGCGCCGACAGGATCGAGCACAATAGCATGCTCGAGCTCGCTCGCACGAGCACCAGCAGCCTTCATACCAGCAATAGTGTTCTTGTTTAACGTACCAATATTGAGCACTAATGAATTACAAATAGAAGTGATATCCATAACGTCGTCAACTTCATCACTCATGATAGGACTTGCACCAATAGCCAACAGCGCATTAGCGCAGCTTTCTACAGTTACGTAGTTAGTGATGCAATGCACCAATGGTGAAGTTTCTTGAATAGATTGAGTAATAGCATGGATGTGTGATTTAATCACGGTATTCTCCCTTCGTTGGCATTATCCATACAGGTTATAAGGGTCGAAACCTCTTGTTTCCTCTCAGCCCCATCACGAGGAGCTCCCCTAGTTAGACAGTATAGCGCCCCAGTACATCACTCGCGCTCACACGCCATTCATTTTAGGCAAGTGCACTCATCAATACTGGCGGCAAAAAAACAATAAGTGTACCTTTATCAAGAGATATACTGCCCTGCATTTCAAGCGTGACGTTTGAAAGTCCAAGTGGCGTATCGTTAGTCAGTACACCATCAACAAGCTCATAGCAAAAATTCTTGATTGTAACATGCTCACATACATCCGTGCATGCAAACACAGAAAACGTCTCGTCAGCTATTGCAGGAAGCGTAAGTGCTGCAAGCTCTTCGCGGCGTGTAGAAACACTACCATCATAAGGTGCATGCAGCACCACAACACCGCCATCGCAACCAAACGCACGCACAACCAAACCTGAGGCTGCAGCACCTATAAGAGCCTGATACGTTGCAAATGTGTGATCAGGCCTACCACCAAGTGCGCCGAAAACATCAATATGAGTAGCGCCAAGCTCAGCCGCACGTCTTAATCCCAATGCCAAATCACTTGCGTCTTTAGCCACGGGATACACCTCATGTTCCACGGCTTTAGGTACAAAACCGAGCGAATCAAAATCACCAAGTGCCAGGTCAGGCGTAATGCAAGCCTCTTTCAAATGAGAAAAACCGCCATCAACTGCAATATAGGTATCATACACTCGAGTCGTAAGTTCATACATATTGCATTCGGACGCACCTACAAGCGCACACGTATGCTTCTTCTTGCAATCCATGTAAATCCTTTAAATTTAGTAATAGTAACTTGCTTTATGGGGTACAATATCACAGCTATGCGGGTCGGGCGGTCGCGGGAATGAAACATTCACGAGGAAAGTCCGGGCTTCTTGAGGCAGGATGCCAGCTAACGGCTGGGCGGGGAAACTCGACGGATTAGTGCTGAAGAAACTTAAACTCCCACTGGCGGTATCACCGCTAAGAGAAAAGCTGAGAAGGTGCGGTAAGAGCGCACCAGCGTACCAGTAATGGTGCGGCTTAGGTAAACCCCATCCGAAGCAAGGACAAATAGGGACGTAATACGGTTGAGCCTCTCCGTGCGTTCGGGTAGTCTGCTTGAGATACGTGGTGACACGTATACTAGATAAATGGCCGTCTTAGACGACAGAACCCGGCTTACAGACCTGCTACGGCATTAAAAACTCCCCGATTGGGGAGTTTTCTTTTTCTCTAGGATTATATAACCAAAAGCCACATAATATATGCATTCAAGTCGCAGTCCTATCTTTATATGGAGATAATGTCCACTAAAAAACATTTTGTTGACGAGCTGTAATTAGGCTATTAATATTTTTCGAACACGTCTCAAACATCGAACACAACTTTATATGGCTATGCTCGCATTCCGTCAGGAGTTTTCCGACGGATTTCTTGTTTGATACGCGCAGAAAAATAAGCTCTTACTTAAGAAGAAGGAATATGCAGCGCGATAAAATCAAACCAATACTTTTCAGTATTATTAAACACACCAGCAAGGAAGATCTGGCTAAACAACTTCCAAAAGACATCATATCTGGCATCATGGTTGCGGTGGTAGCACTCCCTTTGTCAATTGCGTTGGGTATCGCTTCAGGCGTTGGCCCTGAACAGGGTCTCTACACTGCTATTGTTGCTGGCTTTTTAATTGCGTTTCTTGGTGGCAGTCGTGTTCAGATCTCTGGGCCTACCGCAGCATTTGCTACCATCGTTGCAGGTATTGTAGCAACAGATGGCATTGAAGGCCTTGTCGCTGCTACTATCATCGCAGGTGTTTTCTTGATCCTGATGGGCGTATTTAAACTCGGTACATTGATTCGTTTTGTCCCATACACCATCACTACAGGCTTTACTGCTGGTATCGCTGTCACGCTTATTATTGGCCAACTAAAAGACTTACTTGGTTTAACGTTTCCCGATGGCACACGCACCGTTGAAACTGTCGATAAATTCTCTGCTGTAGTATCCAACATTGGCACCATCAACTGGGAAGCATGCTTGGTTGGCGTTGTATGTTTAGCTATCTTATTTGGATGGCCTAAGATTACCGAAAGAATTCCAAGTTCATTAGTAGCGCTAATCGTTGGCGTCTTTATGGTTATGTTCTTTCACATGGACGTTAACACCATTGGCGACTTATACACCATCCAAAGTGGCCTGCCCACCTTACAGATTCCTCATTTAAGTATTGACTTATTACGCAGCCAACTTGCAAACGGTATCACCATTGCCATTTTAGCTTCTATTGAATCTTTGTTGTCCTGTGTTGTAGCAGACTCCATGATTAGCTCTCATCACCGCAGTAACATGGAATTAGTCGCACAAGGCGTCGGTAATATTGGCTCTGTTATGTTTGGCGGTATTCCAGCTACGGGTGCTATTGCTCGTACTGCTGCCAATGTAAAGAATAATGGTCGTACCCCTGTTGCAGGTATGGTTCACGCATTAGTCCTGCTTGCTGTTTTGGCATTCTTCATGCCATACGCTGCCTTGATTCCTATGCCGACTATCGCCGCTATTTTGCTTCACGTTGCCTACAATATGAGCGGCTGGCGCAACTTTGTTCACTTATGCAAAACTGCCTCTAAAGGCGCTGTTGGTATCTTGCTTCTTACATTTACCTTAACAGTTATATTTGATCTGGTAGTAGCAATCGCTGTTGGCATGATGATTACCGTTATCTTGTTTATGAAAATGGTTAGCGAAGAGACCGAAGTTAAAGGTTGGAAGTACTACGGTGACCAAGATTCAGAAGTTACTCACTTACGTGAACTTCCTAAGTCTGTTCGTGTATACGAAATTAACGGCCCAATGTTCTTTGGTATGTGTGACCGTATTAGTGATATCTCGGTTAAATCATTTACTAAGTATTTGATTATCCGCATGCGTGGCGTACCTTCGCTTGACGCTACTGCCATGAACACGCTTGAGAACCTGCATGAATATTGCACCCGCAATGATGTAAGTCTCATCTTCTCCCATGCAAATGAGCAGCCTATGAAAACCATGCGCCATGCTGGATTTGTAGACTTAGTTGGTGAGGATCACTTCCGTGCCAACATTGATGACGCTATCGAATATGCTCGTCACCTTTTAGAAGAAGAAAAGCATCCAAACCACAGAAACACACTCATTGAAGAACTTGAGCATGACTTAGAAATCATTGAGCATAAGATTGAAGCAGAGATTCATCACGCTAAGCAGTAACATCTATAGCGTGAGACATTTTTCAACTCACTGTCGCGGACCACAACTTGATTCAATGGTTCTTGTACCACGCTTGAATAATCGTGCTCGTCAAGTAAAATAAACATACATATAAAGACGCCTCAAGGCGTCTTTATTGTTTTTTAAAGCAACGTATACAGTTTCCACAATATTACCGCTTAGAATACCTCTCGGTACCATACCAACCTTCACTGCCAAACGATTATCATAAACGCCCTGTCCTCTTTGTATGCAACAGTCCCATACAACGCCTACAAGAAAACACCCACATTCACATACGCACTTACAGCATAAAAAAATCCCGCCGAAGCGGGATTTTACAAACATACTAAACACTCAGTTAGTCAACATCGGCAAAATCAAAGAAGTCGTCAGATGCGTCACCAAAGCCGGACATGTCCTTTTCAATACTAGATGCAACAGGGGCTGCTGGCATAACGGTTGCATTAGCTGCAATAGGAGCATTAAAGGTACCAACGCCACCCATACCAGGGTTTACAGGAGCCTGATTAGGGGAAGCAAAACGAGCATGACCCATCTGAGAAACAGGCTTAATCTTGCCCTTAACCTTTTCTACATGGTTAAGCTTAGCTGTAGCATCATCAATAAACCCACGTAAGGACTCTGCATATGCTTCACAAGTATCATCATGCATAGCATCCAACTCAGCAATTTCAGCTTCAACCTTATCACGAGCGTTTTCTGCCTTGGTAATAATATTGTCAGCATCAGCCTTGGCGTCAGCGATAATATCAGCTGCTTCAGCCTTAGCCTTATCGATGATATCCTTAGCGGTGCGCTGCGCAGAAACCAATGCAGCTGCAATAGCAGTAGAATCATCGTTCTTCTCTGCAAGCATCTGCTCAAGTTCAGCAATACGAGCATCTTTATCAGATGCCCCATATGTCTCTACTGGCTTTTCTTCGTCTACAACAATTTCTGGCTCCGCAAATGCAGCATCCATATCTATGACAGAATCATCATACTGCTCAAGTTCAGCAATACGGGCGTTCATAAAGTCAACCTCTGCAGCCACGCGCTCCAAAAATACATCGACTTCATCAATGTCGTACCCACGACGGTCAACATTAAAACTCTGATTCTGGATATCTTCTGCAGTAATAGCCATAGCTACTCCTTACTATACGTGCGAAAAATCATCTTAAAGAATGCTAACAATCAGTCTTACTCCGAATTGTAATACAAGAAGAGCAAAGATTGGCGAAATGTCCAACATCCCGCCGATTGGAGGAATGAATTTTCTAAAAATGTCCAAATACGGATCGCAAATCTTACCTAAAACCGTATCGATGTCAGCCACAATACCTTTTTTGAAAGGAATCCAGGACATCATGATGTAAACAAAAATAATAAAAAAATACGCATCCGCTAAAGAAACAATTAACGATTGTAATGCATTCATTACATCAATCCTTGTCCGCGCAAACGCGCCTCTTCATCCTCGCTCAAACCAGCACCGCGAGTAATTACAAATACAGAATCAGAAACGTAATCAACATGAGCATCAAGTGCGCAAGCCACACCAAAACTAAAATCTAAAACACGTTTAGACAAATTCTCAGGACAATTACGCAAAGACAGTACAGCCACATCCCCAGTACGAACCACCTTAGACACGCGCTCAGCATCCTCATATGACTCAGGTTTAATAACAGTCATAATCCGGGAATGACGAGAAATAACAGTGGGTTCCTTCATGGAAGGGCGCTCAGTTACAGATGGATTAGCAACACTTATTCGGCCACTACGTGCAGACTGATCAGAGTCCGTACCTGACGTGGTAGGCGTAAACAAACTCTGCAGGCCTGCTGAGTACTGTTCGTCCACCTCAATACCATTTAAACCATTCTGGCCATATGTCCTATTACGATTAGGCCCATATCCCGCATTATTACGAGGAACTGTATAGGTAGTACGCTGTGTAGAAACGCGCGAGTTCTCATCGTCACTAGGCGGTGTGTAATGCGTATTGGCACGAACCTCCTCTGCCGTAACCAATCGAGGAGTCGATGCAGTAAAGCCATTCCTAGGACGTGAATCAGCATCGTCATGGGCATGATTATCTGCATAATCGCCATATGTCTCTTCATCACAATCATTATAGGCATACTCGCCATAATCCTCATAGTCAGCATCATATGAATCACGATGGGCATCACTGTTTTTAAAGCCCAAACGATCTTTAAAGTCGCCGAGTTTTCCAGAATCAAAAGAGGGAAGCTTAAGATCCATAATTACTCCTACCTGTATTCTGCCAAACGGTACACCTGTACGTTAAGCGCATAGCGTGCCTGTTAAAATAGCACGTTAACAACCAATTACACATAAAACATAGGTAATTAGCACACAAATCCTTAGACACATTGCACATTGTGCGTATCTATTGTGACACGTCGCATTATCAGGTAGTCCGTATTTATATATATTACAAAAAAAGTCTGTAAAGCTCTGACGCTGTCAGCAAACTGTCAGCTTTAATCCATGCCTTATTATGCAAACGACTCACTAAAAATAGCTCGACCAACACGAACAATCGTAGACCCTTGGGCAATAGCAAGCGGATAATCATTGCTCATACCCATAGAAAGCGTATCAAGCGCTACATTGCTTATACCACATGCTTCAAGTTTGTCGCGCAACGAATCGCGTAAATTACGCAAACCCTCAAATACTGAAGAAACAGTCTCTTGATCGGCCTGTGGTGCCATAACCATAAAACCGTCCACGGCAATATAGTCCATCTTACAACATGCTAAAAGCATATCCCAGACATCATCTGGATTAAGACCCTGCTTGTTGTCTTCGCCATCATTTACTTCAAGCAACACATGCTGCACAATACCCTGCTCTTGAGCAAGTGCATTAATTTTTTGAGCATGTTCAAGCTTATATAATGAGTGAATGCAGCAAGCACGGCCAACAACATGCTTTAACTGGCGCGACTGAATATTGCCGATAAAATGCCAACGGACTTGAGGATATCGATCATGCTTTTCAATAAGCTGCTCAGGTCGATTCTCACCAAAGTCAGAAATGCCGGCTTCAATAGCTTCTGCAACTACGTCAGCAGTGACAGTTTTAGAAACACCCATAATCACAACCGAGTCTACCTCGCGATTGCAAGCAGAACATACATCGGCAACATGTTTTTGAATACGCTCATAGCGTTCTTGCAAGCTCATTAATACCCCTCATCTTGTAATGAAACCGCAAATGCTGCATGCCTCCCACAGACACCTTGCGCTTTACGATACGAGAAAAATTTGTCCTGATTATCGACCGTACACAAACCCACATCGGCAATACGATTTTTATCAATACCGCATTGCTCAAACGTCATACGCAATGCACATCCCATATCCACATGACAATCGTCAGCAAAGCAAGACTCTCCAAACTCATTGCGAAAAGCTGCAATAGTCTCGTCTCCAACTTCAAAATGACACGCATGGATATATGGCCCAATATAAACATTACACTCATGTGCTAAAACATGCGCGTGAGAACATAGCATACGAATAGCCGCTTCGCTAATCTTATTCACGACCCCACGCCACCCCGCATGAATGACTGCAAAATCACCTGTTGGAGCAACCACGATAATAGGAACACAGTCCGCATAACAAAGCATGACAGGAACATGACTATCACATGCAACTACCGCGTCTGCCCCTTTACGTGCATCGTATATTGCGTGAAGTATTTGTTTTCTATCATCGCAGACAACCACACGTTTACCATGAACTTGTACAGGATTTATAAACAAAGATGCCAAATCACACATATCTTGCCCGAGAAAAGCCTCAAGTACCCTTCTTCGATTTTCGACAACCGAAGCTGTATCATCAGATACATGGTCCCCTAAGTTAAGCTCATCAAAAGGAGGCGCACTCACCCCGCCATCACGACAGGTAAACGCAATACGAATCTTGCACTGTTCAAACAGGGTCTCATCTGTAAATGCGTGCACAAAAGAAAAATGACCCTCGGACAACCGTGGATACGGAAGTACGAGGGTCGTCTTATCATTTACAGCATTCCCTTTTACAGGAGTAGTCATTTTTAGCGACGGCGAAGGAAATCTGGGATGTACTCTTCATCAGTCATGCGAGCAGCAGCACTTGCAGAAGCAGCTACCGGAGAAGCAGCATGGCTCTGATTGGATGCATACATGTCACGTCCCGAAGAAACAGGAGTAGCTGCAGTAGGCTCAGGGCGAGCAGCAACAGCCTCAAAATCCAAAGCCGACTGAGCATTGCGGTTAAAGCCAGTTGCGATAACAGTAATGCGGACCTGATCACCTAAGCTGTCATCAATAATCTGACCGTAGATGATATTAGCGTTCTCATCAACAACAGATTCCATAGTACGAGCAGCAGCATCGACTTCTGCCAAAGTAAGATCCATGCCACCAGCAATGGAGAACAATACACGGCTTGCACCATCGATAGGAGATTCCAAAAGCTTAGAATTAATAGCCTGGGTGGCAGCATCCAAAGCACGATTCTCACCAGAGCCAACGCCAATACCCATCATAGCTGTACCAGCATCCTTCATAACAGTGCGGATGTCGGCAAAGTCCAAGTTGATCAAACCAGGAATAGTAATCAAATCGGTTACGCCCTGAATACCCTGACGCAAGGTATCGTCAGCGATACGGAATGCATCAAGCATGGAAGTCTTTTTCTCAACAATCTCAAGTAAGCGATCATTAGGAATGACAATAAGCGTATCAACCTTTTGGGAGAGCAAGTCGCAACCCTGCTCAGCCTGGTTGCGGCGCAAGCGACCTTCAAAACCAAATGGCTTAGTAACAATACCAACGGTTAATGCACCAATCTCTTCACGAGCAATTTCAGCAACTACAGGAGCAGCACCAGTACCAGTACC
>RCNH01000164.1_pt1 | contig 31721 bp, 22 predicted proteins | sample 2041161 | NCBI WGS metagenome assembly RCNH01 (sample SAMN09708215, study PRJNA481090) | Feces metagenome, whole genome shotgun sequencing project. | biome: feces | host: Leptonychotes weddellii | place: Antarctica: Sion Island | collected 2010-03-01 | reverse complement strand
ATTTAAATAATATCACCATTTTCCCTTGTTATCTTCTTTTGTATTTGTTATCCTCACCTTAAGTTAACCAAACCTTAAGGAGGTTTACGTATGAAAGCAATCGTTGCTACTAAAGATCGTAAAGCAGAGGTTATTGAGAAGGAGCTTCGTCCACTTGAGCCAGGTGAGGCGCTGCTTGATATGGTTTGCTGTGGTGTTTGTCACACTGATATGCACGTTAAGAACGCTGATTACGGCGATCAGACTGGTCGTGTTCTCGGTCACGAGGGAATCGGTGTTGTTGTAGAGGTTGCAGACGATGTAACTTCTCTTAAGGTTGGAGATCGCGCTAGTGTTGCATGGTTCTTTGAGGGCTGTGGACACTGCGAGTATTGTGTATCTGGACGTGAGACACTTTGTCGTAACGTAAAGAACGCTGGATACACTGTTGACGGTGGAATGAGTGAGCAGTGTATTGTTACTGCAGACTATGCGGTAAAGGTACCTGAGGGACTTTCTTCAGAGGCTGCAAGTTCCATCACCTGCGCAGGTGTTACCACCTATAAGGCAATCAAAGAGTCAAAGGTTCGTCCTGGTCAGTGGATTGTAATCTCCGGTCTTGGTGGACTTGGAAACCTTGCATTGCAGTATGCAAAGAACGTCTTTGGCGCTAAGGTAATCGCTGTTGATATTAATGACGCTCAGCTTGATTTTGCTAAGGAAATGGGTGCAGATATTTGTGTAAACCCATTGAGCCAGGATCTTGGCGAGTTCGTACAGAAGGAAGTTGGCGGAGCTCATGCTGCAGTTGTAACTGCTGTAAGCAAGGCTGCTTTCAACGATGCAGTTAACGCAATTCGCGCTGGTGGAACTGTAGTTGCAGTTGGACTTCCAGTTGACACCATGGATCTTAGCATCCCTCGCCTCGTTCTCGATGGTATTCAGGTAATTGGATCTCTCGTAGGAACTCGTGAGGACCTCGCAGAGGCATTCCAGTTCGGAGCAGAAGGCAAGGTTGTACCTCGTTGCGAGCTTCGTCCAATGGAAGACATCAACGACATCTTCGAAGAGATGGAGCAGGGCAAGATTAAGGGTCGTATGGTTATCGACCTCAAGCACAATCACACCTGCGGATGCGGTCACTAATCTATAATTTCTAACTTATGACAGGGAGCTTACTGAGGTAGGCTCCCTGTTTGTGTTTTCAGACTCCACGCTCCTCTTCCCTTTCATAAAGATTTTAATGTTACTCCACAATGACATCACGTTTTCTTGATTTCATCGATAATTGCTGCCTTATGTCGAATACCATCAATAATGCTTTGACTATTTGAAATAAGGTCACTAGCATGAGGTTAGGGAACAAAGAATCCTGTATAACCCCGTGGACAAAGGAGACTTATGTTTTTCAAGACAAACGATGGCGTTGAAATTCACTACATTGTTGAAGGCGAAGGAAAGCCATTGCTCATGCTTCCTGGATGGACATGCTCAACGCGCTTCTTCGACCAAAATGCTGAGTATCTAAAAGATCACTTTCAGGTCATTCGCATGGACTTCAGAGGTCATGGAGAGAGTGAGAAAGTAGAGTTCTCTCACCGAATTTCTCGCTATGCCATGGACGTAAAGAATCTTCTGGATCACCTCGACGTTAATGATGTTTGTGCAGTTGGATGGTCTATGGGTGCTAGTATCCTTTGGAGTTACCTCGAACTTTTTGGGAAAGATAGAATCTCTAAGCTTGTGTGCGTCGACCAGGCACCTTTGCAATACACTGGTCCTGATTGGAAATGGGGACAAAACGGCTGCTATGACGTTGAAATGTTCATCCGCCTTCAGAAAGACCTTGAGTACAACCACAAGGGCTGCTCCTATGGAATGGTACATGGATGTATGCATAAGACACCAACTCCTCAGGAAGAAGAGTTCTTCGGCGAGGAGATCTATAAGTGCCCTTCATATACCGCGATCGAAATTATGAGAGATCATACAAATCTTGACTGGAGAGACTTCGTTAAGAGGATCGATGTACCTACTCTCGTATGCGTGGCACGTCAGTCAACGGTCTTCGATTGGCAGGGTTCTGAATGGGTTGGAAAGAATATCAAGGGTGCTCAGATTGAGTATTTCGAGAATTCAGGACACATGCTCTTTTATGAAGAGGCAGATAAGTTCAATGCAGCGGTTGAAGAGTTTGCTAAATAACTAAATGTAATGAATACAATAAACGGTAGCTACAACTTGTGCTTGTAGCTACCGTTTTAATTTATCTTTTGATGAGAACCATACTTAAATCATTAACGTTTGTGCCGGTAGGTCCCGTCATATAAAGACCGTCTACTTTCTGCAAGGCATGGTATGAATCATTATCAGCAAGTACCTGAGCAACATCAATTCCCAATTCACGCAACAGAGTCTGTGTCTCCCCTGTCACAATGCCTCCAGCAGCATCTGTAGGGCCGTCTGTGCCGTCGCTTCCTACACTCACGAGACAACAGTTGTCAATGCCGTCAATCACTGCACTGCCCGCTAAAGCGAGCTCCTGATTTCTGCCGCCTAGACCGTCTCCTGTAATCTTGACTGTGGTTTCTCCACCTGCAATTATTGCAACGTTTTCTGTGCTTAATGCATGCGCTTTAGCGATGCAGCCAAGGAATCGTCCAGCCTCACTTGCTTCACACTCCAAGCAATCAGTCAGAACAATAGGAGTGAATCCAAGCTCTTTGGCATGACGACTTGCACTTTCGCAAAACTGCTTCACGCTACCTACTACCTGGATATTGAGATTCCTAAGATCTTTCGGAGTCTCTCTTTTAAGGGCTTCAAGTGCACTATCGCTTAAGTTGAGATTATATTTCTTTACAATGGATAATGCATCTTCACAGCTAGAGGTATCTGGATAGCTCGGACCTGATGCAATCATATCCAAGGGATCTCCAATAACATCGCTCAAGACAACCGTATGGAGTGGATGAGGAGCTACTAACTGGGCAAACTTCCCGCCTTTAACCTTTGACAAGCGCTTTCTAATGGTATTGATTTCCTCAATGGATGCACCGCATTCTAGAAGCTGCTTATTTATATCTTGAAGCTCTTCAAGTGAGATGAGAGGCGCTTCAAATAGGCTGGATCCTCCGCCAGATACAAGGAATAAGACCTCGTCTTCCTCGTCTAAAGATGCAATGAGCTCAAGGACACGCTCTGTTGCTACAACAGAATTGTGGTCTAAGATAGGATGTCCTGCCTCATAGCATTCAAAACCATGAAGCTTCCCTCTGACGTGCTCATATTTGGTAATAATAATGCCTTGCTTAAGTTTGTCTCCGAGATACTCGCAGGCAGCCTTCGCCATAGTAAAGGCTGCTTTTCCAATTGCAATGACAACTACTCGATCGCTAAATTCCCTGCTCTCGAGGGCTCGAATACAGGCAGTATCTGGTAGAACGTCGTTAATGCTGTTATCAATAATATATTTTGCATCCTCAATTACACTCATACATCCTCACTTGATACTCTTATGACTGCTCATATATCAATATTCTAAGTGTATATCCTTAAGCTTGCTTTCGCCAAATTCAATGTAAATGACAGAAGAGGATACATGGCGACTTTACGAGGTGCTTCATGAATGAATCCTTATAATCAACAGGCGGACTCACTTTCTCAGAACGATTAAGACCCTTACGGAAATTGCTCCATAAGGGTCTATCATACAATGTTAGCTACTCATTTTAAGTCTCATGAATCCACAGCAGCCGATTTGCTCAAACTGATAAAAGCCCAAGGATTCGTAAAAGGCAATGGTTTTTGGTGTGTTATCAGTCGATAAGACAATCTGTCTGACATCACGGAAGCGATTGAGTACCGCCTTTACCAGTGCAGTTCCAATTCCTTGTCGTTGATACTCAGGAAATACCAGAATATCTTGAATGTATACGACGGTCTGTCCATCACCTACGACTCGAATTAAGCCTAAAAGTTCGTCATCTTTGTAAGCTGCCAATATGAGAAGTGAATTGTCAAACCCAGCTTTCAGAGACTCAGGATCATCAGTATAAGCCGTCCAGTTTACGCTGTTATATAGATTCAAAATTACCTGCTCATCATAGGCAGTAAACTCTCTAATTTCATAATCTACAGAGCTCATGATCATCACCACTCTTCACAAGGCTGATATTACCTGTGATTTTAATGACCCACCTGGCCCTCGTCAATACTTTTACAGCAAGGTATCGTAACTGGAAAATGAAAGATTACAGCTAAAAAAAGACAGTCCTATCTTGCGATAAGACTGTCTGTAGTGCGAGTTTAGCGCTTTGCAACCCCTAAAGGTTAGACGAGAATATTACCGTCCACATCTTCCTTCTTGGTAAGAGCTACGATTCCCTGAATGAATCCAACAAGTGATGGAATGCAGGTCCAGCTGAAGAGCAAGAAAAGAATTCCCATGCCAGTTTTACCAGCATAGAAGTGATGAATGCCAAGTCCACCCAAGAAAATAGCGAGAAGTGCGTAAGCAAGTTTATTAACTGGTCTCACAGTAACTCCTTTAAGTAATGATATACATATTGCAATAAAACTGCTCGTAGTATAACACATAAATGGACAAAGCAAACTGGTATATATCCCTATCTTACAATATACCCCTCAGGATCAGCCGAAGTTGTAAAGGCGTCTATAAACTCAAGGACGCCTAAGCATGATGGAATCCCAGTCCAGCAGAACAAGGCATACCACATGCCAATCTCATTTTGCCCTGCATAGAACTTATGGATACCCAAAGCTCCAAAGAATAAAGAGTAGAAGCAATACGTGATCTTCTTTACCCTCACGCCCTCTTGCTTCTCACTAAAGAAAACACCCATAGTATACTTTCTACCTCGTATGACATTGTCCCTAAGTGTATCTCTCCCCTATGACATCTTTACGTCTTAGACCATCTGCATAACAAAAGAACTGCCTTCCGTGGAAGACAGTTCTTTGAAGAAGAGGTAAATTTAAGCCTCGATACGACGAGCCATAGCCTGGTCGTAATCCTTTGTTCCAACAAAGATCTCGTTGGTGTAAGGGTTCTTTCCGAGCTTCTTTGAGCGGTAAATGATGTAGCTGAGAGCTGCAATGTTAGCGCAAAGAGCAATGATGGAAATAACGAGGTTGATCTGTGGGTTGTTTACAGACTGTACTGCAAACTGGGACTTGTCGAGGAAGTTAGGGAAAACCTGAGCAAACATGCACCAAATAGCAAGTGTGTTAGCACGGTTTTGAATCCAAGCACCCTTGTTCCAGAAAGCGTTAGCTACGGTTGGAGCCAAGAGAAGTGCAAATCCGCAGTACCAAGCGTGAGTTGGCAAGCAGTTGTAGGTATAGCAGAAGTTCCAAAGGTCATAAGCACCAATGAATACCCAGGTCATATCTGGCCAGAGCATATCCTGCTCCTTCTTAGATACATAAATGCCGAACCATCCGGTCATGCACATGATGTTGATCATACCAGCAATGCCGTTGAATACGTTGTGCCATCCACCATAAAGGGTAACACCCTCAGTAGATACCCAAGTCTGACCAAATTCAGCTACGCGGTAAGCGCTCTCGAAGTCAGAAACAACAGCGATCAAGATGTTGATAGCTACGATTGCAAATGGGAAGCACTTAAACCACTCAGCCTTGCCAAGCTTGCCCCACTTGTACTTAAGAGCCATAAAGCCAATGCATCCTGCAGTTGCTGCATAGAGCTTAGAGTAGTGGAACCATGAACCCATCTGCATGATGGTAGGGTTGTTAAGAGCCCACTCAGCGCCATTCTTAGCCGCTACATTCAATACGATGAAGTAAACAGTAAGAACTGCTGGAAGACCGAGGAAACATGCGATTCCGCCTGCCTTAGAGCGACGAGATACCTCATTGAAGCCAATGAGAGCTGCAAATACCATAACCCATCCGAGCCACTGGTACAGAGCGTTGCTTCCGTATACCTGGAAAAGCATAGCCACTTCCTTTCAAATTCAAACATTAGAACTGTCATCAATCCGCATTGTGCGAACCATATAACAAATTTTGCATTTTAAATAATAGTCAAAATGTTGACTCTGGGTCAATATATACGCTTAAGTAAATAAATCAAACCAGTTAACCGTAAAATACAACCATTCACCTGTATTCTATTCTGTATACATTTATAAAAACAGCCGCCTTCCCTATTAGAGAAGACGGCTGAAGTGTGTCATGTACTTATGTATTAGCAGATGCCCAAAAGACCAAGAGCAATACCGATAAGCATAATGATAACCATTACCTTATTTACATTGACCTTCTTAGAGCGAAGGAGCCAGAAAGTAAAGAGGGTAACGCAAAGTGGAACGAGTCCAATCCAGAGCTGATCGAGGTAAGACTGAAGCTTAATTGCTTCCATTGTACCGTCTTTACCAGCGACTTCACCAAGCTTGATAATCGTCTTGAACTTAACGTTAGATGCGGTCATAGATCCCATCATCATAAGTCCCAAGAGGCTTGAAGACTTGGTAACGATTTTCATTCCCCCACTCTCATAGAGCTTCTTGATGGCGTTAGCACCAACAGAGAATCCTCCGTACAAAGAGTAGTAGTGAATGAGAAATGCTGGAATGTTATAGAGAAGCAAGAACACAACAGCACCCATAGGAGAGCCGGTAGATGCAAGGGAAATACCAATTCCTGCAGCTACAACGCGCAAAATTCCCCAGAAGAAGGAATCTCCAATACCAGAGATAGGTCCCATCATAGATGCCTTAACTGCGGTAATAGAGCTTGCATCGAAGTTAGGATCTTCGCTGTTTTGCTTTTCCATAGACGCTACCAAACCAACGATGAAGTTGTTGATGTGCATAGTAGCGTTGAACCAGGTGGTGTGGCGAACAAGAGCCTCAGTGCGCTCTTCTTCAGTCTTGTAATAGCGGTTAATTACAGGCAAGATGCTGTAGAGAAAACCGATTCCGTGATACTGGGTTGCACCAGTACGACTTGCATTCATTGTCCAGGAGCGCCAGAATACTGAGCGCAACATCTTCTTATCTTCTGGAGTTAAATTTTCTTGATATCTCATGCGAAGAAATCCTCCTCTTCCTCTTCTGCGCTCATGTTCTCGGTAGAACCTGAAACTGCACCAGAAGCTATTTTACTAAGCTCCATATCGCGCTGTGCGGTTACAACGCAGATTACGATACCGATTGCAGCTACTGCTACTGCAGGAAGCTTCAAGTAAGCGGTAAGGACGAATCCGAGGATATAGAATACTGCAAGTTTGTTATCCCAAAGAAGCTTCATGAGCATTGCAAATCCAACTGCAGGCAAGAGTCCTCCAGCTGCTTTGAGTCCATTCATAAGAGCTTGTGGGATGTTCTCTACGAAAGCATTTACAGGCTCACTGCCGAACCATACTCCGATGAAGGAGATAGCTGCGATAATGAGGTAGTAAATAACCCAAGTTCCGTAGTGAAGTGCTACGATCTTCTTCTGATCGCCAGCAGCTGCTGCGCGGTCGAAAGAAGGAGCGAAGAGGTTCATGAAGACGTTCTTCAAGAACATTACGATGAAAGCTGCGAGCATTCCGATTGGCACTGCCAATGCAAGTGCTGCATCCTTATCGAGTCCGGAGATAATAGCGAAGGTTGTAGCCATAGTGGTTGCAGTTACAGGCTCAGCTGCAATAACACCACCGATGTTTACGTTACCCAAGAAAACAGCCTCAAGTGCAGCTCCCATGAGTACACCTGTGGTCATATCTCCCATCAAAATACCGGTAACCAAACCTACAACTAAAGGACGCTCCATCATGGATTGTCCGGTTAGGTAGTTACCTGCAAAGCAGATAAATACTGCAAGAGCCGCGAGGCTTGCATATGTCAACATTTAGTTCCCCTTAGATCTTTGCGAGTGCGTCAGCAAGTGGCAATTTAGGATTATTAGGAAGCACCTGGTTGTAGGTATCTACCTTTTCAATCTTTGCAAGCTCTCGAGCAGCCTCAAGCTCCTGAGGATTGAGCTGAACAGATGAGAATACCATTACCTTAGATGCTGGGTCTGACTTATCAAAACGACCAACATTAGCAACGTTGATTGCATCGATATCTTCAACATTCTGAGCAAGCTTCAAAGCATCTGATACAGAATTTACGATTACAAAGATACGCTTATCCTTAGCGCGTGGATCATTGAATACGCCAATAGCGTCATCAACGGTGCGGATAAGAAGCTTCATGCCGCTAGGAACTGCCATCTTGAGGGTCATCTGGGTAACCTCGTTAGATGCAGCTTCGTCGTTTGCAACAACGAGCAAAGGAGCGTTGAGTTCCTTTGTCCATACAACAGCTACCTGTCCGTGAATGAGTCGGTCGTCTACTCGAACTTGAGGAATCATGGTTTAAATCCTTCCATGGTTGATTGTAATTTCTTTATAAGCAAATCTCAGGGCTTAAAAGAAATCATCCTCGTCCTCCTCTGCAGGAAGAGAGGTTGGAACTACTACAGGGTGGCTCTCCTCTATCGCCTCATTGATGTCGTCAACGGAGATAGGGCCTTCACCTGCAGAAAGAATAACAGTCAAAGCTAGAGGTAAATTGGTGTTAGAAACGATAAGTACGTTATCCTTGCGAGCACCAACAACTGCTGCAACTGCCTTTTGATTAACGCTTCCGCCGAAAATATCGGTAAAGATAATTCCCTGCTCATCATCTGCAACCTGAGCTGCAAACTCGTTGAGCTTCTCGGTGTAGTCAGAGTCATCGATATATGCATCGATTACCTCTACTTCATCACCCTTACCGCAAAGAATATTCAAAGAGCTTTGAATACCTGATGCGAGCTTTCCGTGGGATGCGATCAAAAAATGCTTTTTCATAATTCACCTCCTTTTATACACATAATTTTGACTCTCAGTATAAATTTATATTGAAATTAGTATAAATCTATAGTCCGCGCTTGATTATAACATGATAAATAACAATTCAAAGTAGCATTTGATATTTAGAAACAGGGCAACAATGTTAACTTTTTATATATGTAACATATCAAGCTACATATAGATGTATCTGCTTATTAATAATAAATAATTCAAAATGTTGTATATGTTATTTTCGACCTTAAGTACCACAAATCCTAATAATATATGCACGTTAACATTTCCCACATTGAGACTGTATAAAACCTTTATAAAGTGTTCGTATTCCGTATATATCTTGAGGTCCATACACGATAAGCGCCCCGAAACAAGCCCTCAAAATCAAACTATGTCCTCGCCCTCACTACACAAAAATCCACCCAAAGCATTGTGGGTGGATTTCAAAATGTTTCTGAAATGATTTTATCGAAATGCAGAAAAACCTAGTTTCCGATCTTGCACTTTAAACTAGATGAGTGTCTTAAGGACGAATCGACATATTGCCCGTAAGGGTTCTCAATTGCTTTTCCGCTTCATGCTCAACAGTCATATTCATAATGACCAGGAGCTTATCCATAGGCTGAATTACGGTATCGCCCTCAGGAATAAGGTCTTGCCCACAGCGCTTGATCGATATAACCAAAACGCCTTGAGGCCAGCTGACATCCTTTATCTTCTTTCCAATAAGGTAAGAAGAATGCTCAACGATGTGAGTATGCAAAATCTCTTTCGTCTCGTCAGGAATGACGAAGTCGTTTACGTTAACTCCGAGGAAATCCTCGAGTAGCTTATCGTAAAAAGGACGAATTGACGTGCACATATTTGCAGATACATACGCAATGATAGCCACCATGGCAGCAGAGAGCATCGAATCGAAAGTACCTGTGAGCTCGAATGCCAACATGATTCCTGTAACCGGTGCTCTTACAACTCCAGCGAATAGAGCAGAGATACCTAGAACCATAAAGTTCGTAATGTAGAGTGGATCGAGATTAAAAGAGGCTACAGCAATATTTCCAAATATCGCTCCAGCTAATGCACCCATTACACACAGAGGAAAAAGCGTTCCTCCAGGAGCATCCGATCCAAAGCAGATGGCCGTGTAAAGATACTTACCTAGCAAGAGAAATACGAGAAAACTTAATGGCTTCGGATTGATACTTGCCAAAGACTCTGCGATAGCATCTCCTCCACACACAAGGTCAGGAAAGAAGATAACAACAGGAATAGTGAGTGCAAAAGGAATAAGGAGTCTGCCGTAAGGATTGCGAATTTGAATCTTCTTGTAAAGATTGCGAATCTCAAACATTCCTTTGTTGTGAAGTGCACCTAAAAGTCCCAGGATAATTCCCATGATAATGATAAACGGATAATAGCCATGAGGAAGATCTTGAGCATACTTCATCGAGAGAACTGGATCTATTCCCAAAACCTGAGATACAAAGAAGTCAGAAACGACACAGCTCACCATTACGGATATAACCAAAGGTGCCGAAAAAACCTTGTGAATCTCTTCGATAGTAAACATAACTCCTGTGAGAGGAGCATGAAAAGCTGCAGCCATGCCAGCTCCTGCTCCACAGGTGATCAGGATACGTTCCTCCGAGTCTCCTCTACCAAAGAAACGCGAGACTGCCTTGCCTCCCATACCTCCGAGCTGGACGGCAGGTCCTTCTCGGCCCAGTGACAATCCCGCGAGCGTACAGAGCGTACCTTCTGCAAACTTAGCAGAAACGACTCGATACCAAGGAATATCTATCAGGCCTTCTACCTCGGCATCAATGTGAGGAATGCCTGATCCTTGTGTATAAGGCTCCCACTGCATAAGCTTTCCGACCACAACCATAATAAGTAGCACGCCCAGTATCCACAGGGGAAGATAATTCATATTAGTAAGGACAGCATGGCGAACATATTCAAGGATACTTTCAGCATGCGCCAAGGAGATGCGGTATGCAGTTACAATTGCACTAGCAACGAGTCCAACACAGACACCTTCAAATACAAGTGATACTTGAAATCTTCTGCTCATCGTACGCTCAAGGGCGTTTTTTGTGCAATCCACTGATACTCCTGACCCATTCCGCTGTCCTATATACATAAATAAAAAACGTAAGGACCTAAGCCCTTACGTTTTAGTATAACACCTTCAAAGAGGTGATTTTAAATTTTAAGGCGTGAGTTACTAAATATTAAACTTAGTAAGATCCTCCGCCATAGAATGACCAAAGAGGAGCAACTTTAACAGCTGAACCAGGACGTGGTGCGTGAATCATCTGATTATCACCAATGTAGACACCTACATGTCCAGGATCTGTAAATACCAAGTCGCCGACATTAAGATCTGAAACACTTGTTTTCCAATCCCCTGTTGACTGAAGGCTAGCGATCATACCGTATGTTGAACGTCCACGTCCATAGCCATAGGTATAGCAAATCAAACCAGAACAGTCGAATGCATTAGGACCAGTAGCACCGAATACATAAGGCTTGCCAATTGCATCGTATACTGCGCCTAATCCTCCACCCTGAACAACAGTCTTACCTGAAGATTGCTGCTGAGATGAATCTGGTCTCGATGGTGTAGATTCTGGAGTTTGAACTCCAATAATGGAGTCAACAGAAGTATACCTACTTGCAGCTTGACGATTTGAAGCCAATTCTGCCTGACGACGAATCTCTGCCTGAAGCTCTTCGCTCATCTGATTAAACTCAGCACGAGCTGCGTTTTCCTTCTCCTGAGCTAAGTCGGCCTTAGCCTGTGCATCGTACATCTTGGTCTGTAGGCCTGATTCTTGAGCTGTAAGTTCGTCTCTTTCAGCATCAAGCTGAGTTTGAAGTGATTTAACAGACTCAATTATCTTTGACTGCTGTGAAGAAACTTTACCAATGTAGTAGAGCTTATTTACAAGCTCGGAGAGGTTTTCTGAGCCTAGGAGTACTTCCATAAGAGAGGTACTTCCGGACTTATAGTTATCACGAACAGTAGTTGCAAGGCGCTCTCGAGCAGCCTCAAGCTCTACTTCCGTTTCCTTAATTTCTGCTTCTTTAAGCTCAATCTCATAGCGTGTCTTCTCGAGATCATCCATGATGGCACTGAGCTCTTCTTGAATAGCTACAACTTCAGATGTAGCGGTTTGAAGCCTACTTTGAGCTGCATTTACTTCGCTTTGAGATGGAGCGGCAAATGCAACGGATGAGCCACTCAAAACGAGTGCTCCAGCTAAACCAATAGTGATTAATTTATTCTTTACCTTCATTCACATCCCTCCAATCAGTATGTTGTATGTAAGGCATGCTATAGAGGATACCCTAAAGCTGATGGCTTAATGCACCTGAATGAGAGAGAAGAACTCTTCATCATATTCTTTGCTTACAATATCGCGTGGGTTCAAGAATGCAAGCTCGAGCATGAATGCAAATCCTGCAATCTTAGCGCCGGTGCGCTCTACAAGACGAGCAGATGCAATAGTGGTACCTGCAGTTGCAACAAGGTCGTCGATGATAAGGACAACATCGTCCTCGCTGAGAGCATCCTTGTGAATCTCGATCTGATCGGTGCCGTACTCAAGAGCATATACCTCACTGTATACATCGCGAGGAAGCTTTCCTGGCTTGCGAGCAGGAACAAATCCAGCACCAAGCTGATAAGCTACAGGAGCTCCGATAAGAAAACCACGAGCCTCAGCACCTACAACCTTAGTAATGCCGCGACCTGCAAAGTGATTTGCAATCTCATCAACGCATGCCTTGAATCCGTCTGGATCTGAGAGCAATGGAGTAATGTCTTTGAATACAACTCCTGGCTCTGGATAGTCAGGGATATCTACAACAAGGTTTTCATATTTAAAATCAGACACAATAAGTCCTTTCTGATACGTTCTTAATCGTTGGAAATTGCAAAATCTTCTTCTACGCGTTTCTTGATCAAATTTGATCTCAAAACATTAGTGAGTAAAAGTAGCTTATCTATAGTTTCATTAAACTCTTGGAGCTGCTCATCATCAAGTTCACCCTGACGAGGAGCAAATCTAAAGAGGGCTTGCTCAAACATAGCTGACTCGCGGTTTGCAGCCGTCACATACTGTCGAAGATGCTTAGGTTCAATACCGAAACGCTTGAGAGAGTCGCATGCTTTAATGAGGGCAATGTCTTTGCCGCTCACAAGCTCCCTTCCCTGAGGTGACTTTGTAAGAGTGATTGCCTGAATGTCACAAAGCTGACGAACAAAGGCAACGCTTACTCCCAAAAGCTCAGGTATCTGCTCCAAAGGATGCATTTGGGATTCAAGATCCTTAAAAGCAGTAAATTCGTCATCGACATCAGCGCTTGGTGAGTCAGATGAGCGCTCAAGTTCTTCTTTGATAACGCTCAAAGGCAAGAACTTGGATTTTTGCAGATGGAGAATCTTCTCCAAACGCTCAACATCGCGTGCAGAATAGAGCCTATATCCACCTGCAGTTCTCGATGAAGGGATCAAAAGACCCTCATTTTCGTAGAACCTAAGCTTAGAGACACTAAGATCGGGATATTGAGGCTTAAGTTTTTCAACTACCTTACCGATAGTGATATATCCTGCTTCAGTCATATCTACTGCCCTGTCTGAATCCTGCCTGGTGTGCGTGTATTGAAAATCATTCTGAAGGTACCAATCTGGATGGTGGAGCCATCTTGCAAGATTGCCTTATTGATGATAGATCCATTAACCCAGGTACCGTTAAGAGAATCGAGATCTTCGATAGTAGCCATGCCATAGTCATCGTGAAGAAGATTGATCTTTGCATGATGACGAGAAATGGTCATATCATTAAGAAATACTGAATTTGATGGATCTCGTCCAATAGTGATGACATCGCCCTCGAGCGTAAACGTCATGCCTGCCTGAGGACCCTTTACAATGGTAAGCGTAGGGTCTGCAACCTCTTGAGGCTCCATAAGATTAGGGGATGTCTCATCGGTTGATGGCACCCTAAAGATTTTAGTAGCGTCAATGTCGCTGAAGTTCTGATGCTCTTGCATTATACAATCTCCTGCATAACTAGTAATACATCGTTATTATAGCCTAGTTAGATAAAAGTTATATCTTATAGAAATAATTCACCTTAAAACGCCATGAGTAAGCGCCCAATGGTTAGGAAAGAAGTGCACGGGCTCCAAGATAGGTTGGCTCTTGGCGCACAAGTCCCCTCTTAATGAAGACTTCAAGTTCAAAGACAGGAGCTTCTTCGCCTTCCTGAGGCTCACAAAAGAGCTTCAGGAAGCTGCATTCTCCCCCAGCTAGATGCTCAGTGAGAGCCTGAATACCTGCGGTTTGTAATTCCTTGAAACTCAGGAAGCTTCTGAATAAAATACGGGCCATAGTAGGTGGCACCAAAAGGAAGTAGACAGGATACTCTAGAGCAAGACGAGATGCAATCGACTCGATTTGATCGAGCTTGAGAGCTGTCGTCATTCCTGGATATTGAAGTGCGCTTGTATCCTGAAGGTAATCATTCAAGATGTCTTTAGCTCCTGGACCACAGAGCGCTAAAGGATAGAGCACGCCGGTCTTTTCCTCGACAGATACTGAGTTAAACAACAGCTGTCCTGCCTGCTTGGCTTGAGATAGAGCCTGGAGCCAGTCGAGGATATTCTCGAACTGTATGCCTTTATCGAAAAGCAAGTACTCGTGGTCTCCTGTCCTTATAACCAAAGGGCATCCAAGGAGTCTTCCGTCAGAATCGAAAACTGCACTGAAAGCGTTTTGACCTACAAACAGAGCCTGGGTAGCCATGGCGCACTGCATAAAATGCTCAGCTGCACTACCCTCCACAAGCAACATACGACAACCATGAAGGTCTACAACAGCTTGAGACTCTTTGAGAGCTTCAAGCTCAGCGCTGAGGTCTCCGTAGTTCTCAACGATCTGGAGTTCAGGGTTAATATGAGCTCCAAGAAGCTCGTGTTCTGGTTGTAATTCCCAGTTTGAAGTAGTCATATCTCTTCTTTCCTTAGATATGTTCTTATTTACCACTGTTTACAACAGCAAGACCTTGGATTGTGTATACCACAGCGGTAGCTACCGAACAGATGCATCCGATATATACAAAGAGGATACCTACGCACGCAGCCTGATCATTGAGGAGCGGAAGCCAGCTTGACTGGGAAATTCCAAAGCCACTCAAGGTTGGAACTCCCAAAAGCATCCAAGTGAAGCCGAAGAGCAAAAATGCAGTTGCAACCTTACCGATGTATACAACATCCAAAGGACGCCTGCGATACTTCTGCAAGTACTTAGATCCAGCTCCCAAATACACGTCGCGGCCAATCAGGAGAACAGGAATCCACAAAGGAAGCTCTCCTCGGTACGCAAGACCCAAGACTCCGGTGAAAAGCAAGAAGCGATCGCACAGAGGATCGAGGAGCTTTCCATACCAAGAGACTGTCTGAGTTGCACGTGCAATCTGACCATCGAGCCAATCGGTAGAAGCTGCAATTGCATAAATTGCAAGAGCAACGTAGCGATTAGAATCTGTCACAAAGAGATACAGAAAAACAAGGGTCAGGATGAGACGGAAAAACGTGATAACGTTTGCAATGGTAAATACTTGATAATTAGGATTATCTGGCGTTCCTAATGGGATGTCAGGGTTGATTTCTGACTTATCTGGAATAAGAAATACAGACATGTGCACTCCATTTATCGGTATATAACTTTAAATTAAATACGAATTTGCGGTATATACTATATCACGCTTTGACCTTGGAACTTAATGGGGAAACAAAAGTATGCATGATATCCCTTATTTTTACTATAAAGAAATACCATGCATACTGAACGTATTTAGATTGTATAGATTAAAGCTCAAACGTAGCTTTAACTAAGGTGAGAACTTCTTCTTTCCAGTTCTCGAAGGCCTCTCCTCCACCTTGAGCTACGTGAGGATTTCCTCCTCCTCGCATATTGAGCTCAGAACGGAGCTTTCCAAACGCCTCTGAGCAGTTCATCTGCTCAATATCCTGAGAGGTGCTCAAGACAACAGAAGCCTTTCCGTCGGTCTCGTTGAGACCTACGCAAGCAACCTTGTTGTGCTTTACGAGATTGACGATGAGATACTTGATATCCTCAAGGGCAATATTGTCATCAATGACGAGGAAGTTCACCTGATCGTCTGAGAGCTCTGCTTCCGTCTGCTTCAAAAGACCATCGAGATACAAGCTTCGGTAAAGTTCTTTTTCCTTAACCTCTTGCTTGTTTTGAGCCTTGAGCTGACTGATAGCACTCACAAGATTCTCAGCATTAGCATTGAGCTCCTTGGAGGCAGATGCCAAAAGCTCGTGCTCTTCTTTCATCATGCGAAGTAGTGCTTCACCTGCAACCAGACGTACTTTAATACCATCTGATACCTTAGAGACATCCAAGATGCGCATTCCACGAATGATACCTGCTGCAGGAACATGCATACATCCACAAAGCTCCTGGTCAAGCCCTTCAATAACGATAACGCGGTAGCCCTGGGCATTTGCCTTACCCTTATAGGTATCAAAAGAGCCAAAGGCATCCTCTGCAATTTCCTTGCAGGTATCGTCATCGACGTACTCGATATGGTATTTGGTGTTGGAAATAATGAGCTCATTGGCCATCTCTTCAACAAATGCAATATCGTTTGAAGTGAGCTTCTCGGCATCGACTGTCAAACTGCAGGTTCCATCGCTGTAAACATGAGCAGATGGAGCAAAATAGCCAAGCTTGCGGTAAAAAATACTTCCAACCATGTGTTGGACAGACTGGTTTTGAATGTTCTGAAGACGATTCTCGAGGTTAATATCGATATGTACTTCTCCCTCAACAGGCGTGTTGAGAACATGGAAGATACGACCGTCGTACTTGTAGACATCGACTACCTCATGTCCATCAATCCAACCGGTATCTTGTGGCTGTCCGCCTGACTCAACGTAAAAAAGTGTCTCGTCAAGCTCTACGAGGTACTCGCCCTTATCTTCCTTGCAGCTGAGTACATTTGCATCCATTTCGGTTAAGAATGGATCATCATAATGAGTAATAGTCTTCATAAATAGCCTCCTTCGACTATATAAAGCATAGCGTATATGCAGGTAAAATAATAGGCTGGAGAGCAAAATAGATGAAATGGCAGTTGAGCGGGTTCAATTATCTTCTGTTCTTACAATATCTAACATGCGAGTCGAAAGACAGATTTTCTTTACTTGTATACAATGAGAAGGACACCAACTCCAAAAGGATACTATGAAATCTCAAAAGAAACCTTACAAGATGAGCAAGAAGACCCAGAGGCGCTCGGCTGTTGCTCTTATTTGCATAACCCTAGGACTCTTCGGCATCAACACTCAACCTGTTCAAGATGCTCTCAATTCCCTAGATCTGACGCTCTCTCAGACTGAATCGATCGAAACGACTGCAGAAGGTGTGCAGTTTAGCCTCATTGATGAAGCAAAGGCGTACGCTAGAAGTGCATCGGCCTCCGACGAGAATGCCGATAAGGTTCAAGTTGTCAGGGTAGTAGACGGCGATACGCTTATCGTAAGGCTCAAAGGCGAGCAGGTCCGCGTACGTCTGATTGGCATTGATGCTCCTGAGTCTGTTCATCCTGATGCTAAGCGCAACTCAGAACAGGGAAAGACAGCGTCTGAGCACTTGAAAGCTGGACTTCACAAGGGCGATGTCGTCTATCTAACCTACGATAAGGAGCAGACTGACAAGTATAAGCGTACCTTAGCTTACGTATGGCTCGACACCCCTCCGCAAGACCCTTCGGAAAGCGATGTTGCGCACCTTATGCTCAACGGGGTCTTAGTATCCAAAGGATATGCAAATCCTAAGGCTTTCAAGCCAAATACCCACTTCAAGAAAACATTTGAGCATATTGCACAAGCTCGCATATAACAAAAGCCGTCTACAGGATATGTAGGCGGCTTTCTTCGTGTAAAGTCTTGAGCAATGCTCACGCAAAAAGCCGTGCTCTTTGTGGGGAACACGGCTTTATTTGTATTGTGAGAAAGGATTACAATCCCCTATTTCTCATTTTTCTTCTGCCATTTACTACCGCAGATAGTAGCACCTATACCAAGAAGTACAACAGCTGCCAAAGTCAAAACGCTCAAAGAAGTGTCGTAGGTACGTGGTACCTCAATCTTCTTTTGCTTAGGCTTCTCAGCAGACTCAACCTCAGGAGCTTTAGGCTCATCTGTAGTTGGAGGTACTGGCGGGTCGGTTGGAACAGCTGGTTCAACCGGTGGCTCGATTGGCTGATGAGGCTCTGTAGGTACCGCAGGTACAACGGGAACCTCTGGCTGTGTAGGAACTTTTGGTACAACTGGGGTCTCAGGTTCTGTTGGTACCTCAGGTGTAACCGTCTCTTCAGCTGCGTAAACATTTACTACACTGAAGGTGTGTGTCTGCTCACCATATTGAACAGGGATCCATCTGACATCCTTAGTTGCTTTTTCAGAATAGAGCTCAGGAGTTGCATTTTTCTTACTCTCATTCGTCTGACGGATGCTATAGATGTAAGGGGTTCCATGGTAGTCAGTCACATCAAAAGCTCCAAAGTCAAAATAATCATCGCCATCCTCAAACTTCTGGAAGGCAAGTTCTTCCGTAGCATCGCTACCAGGAAGCCTACGATCGAGAACAAACCAGGTATTAGGCTTAATCTCAGGGAGATTCTTGCCTTCCCAACCAAGGTTCATATCAAGGTTAATCTTTCCTGCTGTATAGGTATTTGTAAGGGAAAGATTGCCCATAACATTGAAGTTCTCAAGCACAGATCCAATTTGAACTTCCTCGAACTTAGCCTCAAATGAACCATCGAACTCGATTTTCTTCTCTCCAGCAGTCATTGGGTTAATAACTTCTTCGAAGGAAAGAATATATGGTTCATACTGCTTGGTTGTTTCATTGAGGTAGAAACCTGGAAGGTCTGCCAAGACAAGCTTAGCATGAGCTTTATCTGCACCCTTAACGAGGAAACCTTCGCCTAAGAATACTGGCTTCTTTACTACCTCTTCTGCAGCCGGAGAAGGTTGTACAACAGCATCCACACTGACTACCGGAGAAACAGTTTCCTCACCGGCTAGCTTAGGCTGATCGGCTGAATTCTCGTTAACCACTGCTGCAACTTTATCTTCAACATTTGGTACAGCAGTATCCTCAGGTACACCCTGGTTTTCTAACTCAGCAGAAAGCTTTTCAGCCTCTTGCTCAGCACCATGTACGACAACCTTAAAAGAGGTATCGTCGAGGTTCTCTCCACCTACAAATTCCTTTGCAATGGTGAGATTGATCTTTGGAAGGTCAGCGTTGTTCGTAACTAAGATCTCACTCTTTTCGTTATTGACTTCAAACTCCGTAGAAGGTGTTTTGAGGAATTTAGCGTCATACTCCTTGAAGCTCATACGAGGAGGAACGCCGATTCCCTGATCTTCAAGCTTGATAGTCCAAGCACCGTGACCATAACCACCTTGATAACCCTTAATTGGCAATGGAGAGCTCTGATCTGTGTTTTGAATCAGCATGTACTCAGCGCCAATGGTGAGACCCTGAAGATCCAAGATACCATCCTCAGCTGTTGTTAGTGTCATCTGAGGTCCTACTGGAACGCCTGAGAAAAGCTTTTGAATCGTAAACTTTGTATCCTTCAGATCGAAAGTTACAGCCTTGCCCGCTTTCTTATCCTCAAGCCTTGCAATGTTGTGCAGCTTGAAGTCAACAGGTTTACGGTAGTTATCAATCGTTGTGGTATAGAGCTTCGAACCGTGAACCGAAATATGTTTATCTTTCGCAAGAACGAAGTGCTCAGGAGCTTCTACCTCACGAATAATGTAGTCGCCGTCTTCAAGGTTATCGAAAGTGAGTTTTCCATACTCATTGGTAGTAAGAGGTCCGTCAACCTTCTCTTCAACTCCATCTTTTACCACGTAAAGATCGAACTGAACGCCAGGAAGAGCCTTGTAAGAAAGTGCATCTCTCTTGGTGACCGTTAGCCTTGCTGGAAGTGGAATGTTGGTAGCATTGACTACCATCGTTCCATTCCAGCCAGTGCGATTCTCGAAATCTGGCAGGTGTACAGGGACTACGTGAGTTTTTGCATCCTCAGCGTTATATCCCTCAGGAACTTTCGTTTCTCTTACCGAATACTCTTTAGTGTTGGTAAAGGTATTCCACTTGAAACGAACGATACCCTGTTCATCGGATACGGCTTTCTCTACCGGAGTGCCAGATCCATCAGCATTCTCATACAATCCAAATTCTGCACCCTCAATAGGTTCACGGGTCACAAAATCAACCTTGTGGACCTCTAAGGTAATAAGAGGATTTGCAACGTTGATCTGCTGGTAGAAGACCTCATTTGCAACTGTGGTGAATTCGAAAGGCTTGTCGACAACGGTATGTCCAACAGGAGGTGTAACCTCTTTTACCAGGTAGCTCTTACCATGGTACAAGCGAGTTCCATCGGCATTTTCAACAACAGCGAATCCCTTGAACGTAAGGCGTCCCTGATCATCGGTTGTCTTAACTTGCTCTGGAGCATCAGAAACATAGGTGATGTTTCCATCTGCATCCTTTTGGATCTCCCATAGCTCAAAGGTTGCACCTTGCAGCGATTCACCCTCCCCATTCTTCTGGGAAGTCTTATGAATCTCTAGAGCGTTAGTACCACTGTAAACATTAGGCAAAAGACCATAGTCGTTCGAAGAGAGCTTATCGTTTACATACAAAACGCCGTGCTCATCGATGCGAATCTTTACAACATGAGGATATGCCGTAAAGTCCTCGAGAACTTGATCGACTTGCTTGATGTAGTAATCTTTACCAGCCTTGATGTTCTCAAATACCACACGTCCGTCGATGTCAGAGGTGAGCTCACGATAGTTTTGATCCATCTCTTGATTGTCAGCGAGGGCAACTTTTACACCCTTAACCTTAAATCCGTTAGAGAAGCTCAAATCCTCGTAGTTCTTGGCAATATCAGAAGGCTTAGTTAATCCAATGACATAAACCGGAAGGTCAATCCTTCTGTTAGGAATAGTTCCTAAGCTGTAGGAATTGCCTACCTGGTCTTCGTATCCAAATGCGTTGACCTTGATAATATCGCCGAATTCATTGCGCTCAACATCGCTCTTAGCAAGCCAAGTACCATCAGCATCCAAGTTCTTCGCAAAGCGAATCTCGATAGGATCGATTGGCTTGAGCATGCCTCGTGGTTGAACCTCAGTCAAGACGTAAGGCTTTCCAACACCATTAGCTGCAGGAAGTTCACCAAATACTGGAACTTCAGTAAAGGAAACAAGACCTGACCTTGATGAAGAAGAAGCCTCTTTGCTCCACTCAAAACCAGTTGAGCTTGTAGCGGAGAGCTTGAAGTCTACAAACGGAATAGGCTTGCCTGCAACTCCGACCTTATTGAAAGAAAGCGAGAGCTTCTGAGGAATGATCGGCGTCATCTTAATGATCTTGAAGTTCTTAACCGTCTTCTCGTATGTACCAGCAGCTAGGCTAGCCTTCAAATCAGCACCGGAGATGTACTGAGTCGACTCGGCTGTAGTCTTGTAGCCCTCAGGTACCTTCTCTTCCAAGATGTAGTCATTTCTGACCTTCACCTTGTTGTAGAGAGCATTTCCTCGGCTATCGGTAACTACGCCTTGGTTGCGCATGGTATCGACGACGACGTCATAGCTTCGAGGACTGGTATACAAAGGCTCGGAGAGAACCTCAATATTCGTACCATCAAACATGGTAAAGGTCTTGTGAGCCCTACCCTTGTCGGTCAGCTCGTTGTAGACCTGCCAAAGCTTGAAGGAAACTCCTGAAAGCGGTGTTTCTTTCTTCTCTCCAGTCTTAGGATCGATTGCATAAGGATCGACTGAGAGCTTATGGATCTTGAGGTTCACAGACTCAGATTCCATAACAGTCCAAACACTATTGGACTCAAAGGCCTCCTCATCTGGCCTGTCGGAGATCCAACGAACAAACGAGGTAACAGCACGCGTATCGTCGAGAGCATACTCGATGTTATCTGGCTGCCTCATCGGTACATCGAAGTGCAATGCTATGTTGTCCTTGTATGCCTTCTCTGTATTCTTACAGGTAACACGCACTGCGGTTACCTTTGACCAATCAGGTGCCCCGTCCTTCTGAGGAAGACCAGCGGCATCTACCCACACAAGATCGCGAAGCTGATTTGGCTCGACATCCTTAATGGTGGCAGGATCTGCTGTCGTGTAGCGATATTCAAACAGATTAACTAGTTCAGGGTTTTCACAAACGACCGGACCCGTCAGTTCAACACGTGATTCATAGGTACTTCCATCAGGAAGAAGACCTGTTACATCAGTCTTACGTGGGTTTCGCTCGCCATCATTATTTACCTGAAGGCGAAGGTCTCCGTTGTAAGGAAGAACCTGGATGACATCGAGAGCTGGAGGAAGGACATTTCTGTTTCTCACAAGATTCATGCGATAGACGAAGTCTTCCTGACTGCTTGCATATACATACGACTCATTCCAAGGTGAATCAGCGTCCGTTCCCCTCTTTACAGACAAGAACGTCGTAAACTCTGAGGAATTAACTAGGCTAAAGGAATCTCCTGAGCTCGTAATCATATCGTCAGGATAAGCACTCAGAAGCTCCGTTGCCTTACTGGTAGGCAAGATACTCTCGTGCTTATGGTCAATCGTAATATCTTCCTGCTTATTTGCAATCTCTGCAGCATCTACCTCATGGGCATCCACGTTATTAAACGCCATCCATGCACGATTTGGATAAACACCCGTTCCTATATGACGACTCGTCTTTGCATGAATTGTCGCTATCGGCATCTGGGCAGTTTCAAATGGACTTACAGAATCGACATGCTTTGTTGGGTTGAAAGAGTCAGCCTTAATGACTACTCCCCATGAACCCTTACCGTCAATATTGTCTTTAATCTCAAAAGAAGGATTAACGGAGCTTGCCTTAAAGTCATCAGTAAGCTCAACATCCTTAGCATTTACTGATGGAGGCAAGATATCGACAACCAAGAAGTCTTTGACACTGCTCTCTTTTGGCTTAACGCCCGAAACGGTCACACCGTAGTCAATGTCTGTGTTAAGAGAAATCCTAGTGTTTGTCTTCTGCTTAACATCGAGAGACATGATTCCCTCGTCAGCTGGAATAACACAGATGCGATCCGTAATAGAATCGGAGATTGCAAAGGCTTTCTCAGTGTCATTATTTGCCAAAATAGCATTTCCAGAATAAGAAACCTTACTTGAATACGTATTTGCTCCAGCACCAATATGCGATGGATCTTGCGTGTACTGCTTCTTGTCCGGGTCTTTAAGCTGGGAATAAAAGACGAGCTTCTGTACACCAGTCTGATTTGGATGAACCTGATCTTCAGGAGAGAACTTCACCTTGATGGACTTGACGCGAGGAGCAATTGCTTCAGGGAACGTCATACGACCGACGTATCCGACCTTCTCAAAGATTGGAGTTCCCGTCGCATCAGCAGACTCATAAGCCTCCACTTGAGCTTTATGGTAGCTCTTAGGGAGGTTTAATCCTGACCAAATCATGCGCTCATCAAGCTCGTTGGCTATAACGGTAAAGTCCTCAATGCGATCGATGTATCCATACGTTGCATTTGCAACCTCAGGGATGCAGTAGAACGACCAAGGTGATTCTTTCTGACGGTTTTCCTTGATATCAAAGAATCCATCGTGAAGGCCAAAATGACTAAGCTCATTTTCAAGATTGTATGAGTTGCCACCAGTCAGATATTTCTTCGCAAAAGAATCCATATGATCTAAAGGCACGTATACATTCTTATTCTCTGGCTCATCAGCAAAGCGGTCGATACGCTTTGTCATGCCAATCTGAGATGGATTGGTATAACCTGACCTCAAAACACTAACAGCATCCTCAGGAACAATATTTTCAGCATCGGTAAAATATATGCGCCATTCAGACTTTTTGAAATGCCCTGGAACTAATGTGTCGTACGGATCATCCGCATTAAATTTACCCTGTGCTACATCTTCCGAACCTGCGTACAAACCATCCTCGTGAGAATCCAGGATTTGTGCGCGAACCTCGGTGATACTCGCTTTATTAAGCTTTACGCGAGGATAGGTAAATACAGGAAGGAAGTCTGAGTAAATAAACCTATGTCCTTCGTTATGACTGGAATTGTCTTTCATACTCACAGTCTTAACAACCTTAGTTCCCGAAGGATCTAAAAGCCAGCCGTTGCTCTTTGCAGGATCGAATTTCGCTTTAAGGTTATCCCTCTCTACCCCGTTCTCATCCAATCCAATATAAGTAGGGATATCTACTTCAATTTTGAGGTCTCCAACGGATGTAGTTGGAACTTCGACAACAATGTTCTCATCCAGCACGGTAGGGTTTGAATCGACCGTTGCGTATTTATTTCCATTGCCTCGATCTTCAGCCTTAACACGCTCTGTGTTTGAGTCAAATCCCCTGACCCTCATCCAAGGCCTATAAGTGCTGCGGATAGCAACCTTATTTGCACTGCTCTTTACAAGCGTACCTTGATCATAGAGTGAAGCATTATTAGTAAGGTCAACAACTGCACCGTATGGCAAACCATCTGCAAACGTAAGAGCGATTGCGAGGTCGATGTGAGACCTTGCTTCGACGGTTCTATTGAGATGAATCTTCAGGTATCCATTCTCGTACTTCCATTCAGATGCAAGACCAAGTCCTTCATCAATGAAGCGAACCTTGGAAAGTCTCTTTCCTACAGGCTCATCGAGCTTGACGTATACCCAAGGATTTTCAAGCCTGAAGGAATCTGAAGCTGCATCCTCGCATGAAATCGAAATCATGAAATACTGCTCGCCATGAGCGTCTTTCAAGCCTTCTGAAAGACGAGCGCCACTTGAAACAATCGTTGAAGTAGGCTCGAGATGCTTAAGATCGATGTGCAAGAATTGCGTATCGTAAATAGGAACAGCTCTGTATACGATAGTGAGTTCTTGCTTTTCACTGTCGATTGATACGTTACGAGGATTACCATCTACAGCTTGGTAGTACTTAGATACGAGTGGGTTGACTACCTTAGTCTCCCCTCGTTCACACAGTACATAGTTAGCAGGCGCAATCTCGAATGCTGGATTACTTTCCAAAACATGCTTTACAACAAGCAAGGTTGGGTTAACTACGTGCTTATTCTCAGGCTTAAACTCAAGTCCTGCTGGAGTGAAAGGAGTGCCTTCTCTGGCAATGTTTACCTTAACGCGGTTTTCAGCAAAGGCGTAAACTCCCTGAGTTCCCGTACCATCCTGGGTGTCGAATGCATCAGGTTCTGGAGATGGATCCCATCCTGGATTAGAAGTAAATGCATCAGGCTTAATAGAGGTAACGGTATGCGGAAGATCAACTTCTACCAACTGATTGTTGCGGAAGGCATTATTCCCAATCTTAGAAAGCTTTCCATCAGGATCGCATGTGATGCGAGCGAGCTTATTCTCATCAAATGCTCTTGACTGAATATCTTCCACATTTTGAGGAATATGGAGCTCAGTAAGCAGGTTCTTATTGAAAGCTTGACTCTCAATAACGGTCACGGTATCTGGAATATCGATTTCTGTGAGCCTGTTATCGTAAAAAGTACCATCAGCGATCTTCTTGAGCTGATTAGGAAGCTTTACATGCAAAAGGCCATTGCCCTTAAAGGCACTCTCCTCGATAGATGTAACGCTATCGGGAATATCAACAGATTGAAGGTTGCAATACCTAAAAGCAGCACGTTTAATAGTCTCGAGACCATCAGGAAGCACAATGTCTTCGAGGGTCTTGTTATTTCCAAAAGCAACCTCACCTATTGAGCGTAAGGTCGAAGGAAGGGTAACTTTTGTAAGCTCATTGTTTTCGAAAGTATAGTTATTAATACTTTCGATACCTTCAGGAATAGCGATCTCTTTGAGCTTATTGAAGCTAAAGCTTGATGCTCCCAATTCAGTTAAGGTGTCAGGAAGCTCCACTTCTTCAATCTGGTTATTCTCAAACGCAGAATCCTGAATATTCTTTACACCCTGAGACATCCTAAGCTTAGAAATATTGTTGTACTTAAAAGCATGAGATCCGACAGTTTCTACGCTGTCAGGAAGGTGAACACTCTTGATGAAGACAGAGAGATCGTAGTCTGTATTGCCTTTATAGAATGCACGTCCACCGATTTCCTTGAGTGTATCAGGAAATGCCAGCTCGTCCATTTGAAGCGCATGGCCCAGAAATGCATTAGGACCAATGACCTCGACTTTGTTGTTGAGCGTGATTGAGGTAATACGCTCGGAGTCCTTGCTGTCTTCACCAAGGTCAGACATTTTGGCAAATGCCGAATCGCCGATCTTAGTAACTTCAGAAGGAATGACAACCTCGCTGAACTTATTGTTCTTAAAGAGGCCGTTAGGAATAGTTGTAAGCGGAGTATCCCAATCAAATCCCGAGATCTCATTCTTCTGGAAAGCACTGTTTCCAAGGGCGGTAATAGACTGAGGGATTCTTACATAGGTAAGGTTATTGTTAGAAAAAGCGTCATTACCAATTGAAGTGAGCGTCTCCGGGATAATCAACTCTTCTAAGGCATTAGTATCAAACGCATATTCAGGTATCTCCTTGAGTGTAGAAGGAATCTCTATCTTGGAGATACGATTATTCTGGAAGGCATAGCTATCCAAGGTAGAAAGACCCTCAGGAAGATTTACCTTCAGAAGACGGTTATCCTTAAACGCAGATCCTCCAATGGTAGTTACCGTATCTGGAATATCAACAGCGCTCAACTGGTTTCCAGAAAACGCATCGTATCCAATCTCTTTGAGGTTAGGAGGCAAAACGATGCTTTTAATATTTCTACCACTGAAGTTCTCTACCTTATGAATAGGTAGAAGCTCACCATTTACAGGATCTGGATATGGATTGAACTCAGGGAATACAACCGTGTGGTTCGTCATCGCTTTAATCTCACCCTGTGGAGAAAATCCGTCAACCCTATTACCAATATAGGTAAAGTCACTCATGATCCAGCCCTTGCCTGTTTCCAGGTCTTCTGGATTCAGAGTAACAATAACATCACGGTATACCGTTGTAGTGCGATCGTTTGAATCGGTAGCACTAAGGGTCACAGAATGTGTTCCTGGAACAGAGGAATCAATCTGCTCAGGAGATACCTTCACCTCAAGGTCTTCACCCTGATTATCATAGGCCGTGATACCCTTCAAAAGAGCAGCTTTATCGATCGTGTTATTTACTTTGAAATAAAGCGCATCATTTCCGACGATTTTAGGGTCTCCGACAGAGGTGACGTAGTAAAGATCATAAGGATTGTCCTGGCTGTTAGACTCCAAGAACTCAGGAGTCAAAACAAGAGAAGTATCAGGCTTAAGCTTATAATCATGTACCTTGATGTCAGAGAAGGTAATGGTATTTCCAACAAGTGGCATCTGGTCGAGGTTAGCCTCGATGAAAGGGTTGAATGCAATAGACTTGGTAGATAAGATCACCTTGCCGGTCTTCTCATCAAGACCCTTAACCCACACAACGTCAGGATTTACAACCGAACCGAATTCACCCTTGATTACATCATTAGTAACAGCCGGTGACTTTGTCCTTATAACGACATAGCGACCGCATGAAGCAAATACTGCGGATCCGAAAGACTCAACAGCATTAGGAAGGGTGAGTTCAGAGAACTTGTTCTCCTGAAATGCCCTATCGCCGATCTTCTTGAGCGATGGAGGGAATTGAACATCAGTAAGCTTGTTTTGAGAGAAGGCAGCCTCTCCGATCTCCTCAAGCTTGGTTGCGTTTGAGAGATTAAGGGAGGTAAGCAAGTTGTTGTCGAAAGCAAGCTTTCCGATCTTGGTGAGCTTGGAGTCAACAGGAACTTGAACTCCTGCAGGTCCTGTAAGCTTATTTGCAGCAAAAGCACCCTCTTTAATCTCTACCACAGATGCTGGGATAGAAATTGACTGGATGTCATTTGCAACAAAGGCATACTCACCAATAGTCTCAAGACCCTGAGGCAAGGTGACGCTGGTGATCTTTGGAGATGCTCCCTCGAGCCTAAAGGCTTCTTTGCCAATATGCTTTACGGAGACAGCTACACCTTTGACCATGAGAGATCCTGGAACATCGACAACTGCTGATGTTCCTACATATTTCTCAATAGTATTGGTTGTAGTATCAAAGATGAAATCTCCAACACGCAAGACGCCTGGTCTGATGTAGGAATCATTTTGCTCAGCAGGAACTTCAGGCTGAGGGCTATCCTGATCGGTGGTATTAGCACCAGGATTTTCCTCCCCTCCTGCAGGCTGGCCTTCATCTTCATTGGCAGGTACATCATCTGCTTCAGATACTCCTTCTTCAGGAGCATCTGCAGGTATTACAACTGCTGGATCTACCTCATCAGCATATGCCGTTGAATAGGCATATATCTGAGGCAGTCCGCTCATTTGAAGCGTCAAGATGGCCGTCATTATCGGCATCAAGACCTTCTGAACACGTTTGTTCATTTCCCCGCCCTTATATCGTCCTTATACTTACTTACGTTCGCTAATAGTACCACTAATGTTGTTTCATTAGTGCCATTATTTAGTAAAATAATTGAATGGTATTAGATTTGTCTAACTTTCTTATAGTGAATAAGGATACTATGGTTTAAATGGGCAAATAAAGAAATGAAATTTTACACCCTTACCGTTCATCGGTAGAGTAACGTATTTGCAATTCACTATATATTTCCCTATTCCCAAACCATACTTAGATACCAGTTAGCTGAGCATCTACCTTCCTCACTACATTGCGTAGTTTTACCCGTGCATAAGGACGTATAAACATATGAAACCAAGGCTTATAAGCCGCAATATGTGTCTAAAATCTTGATAGAAGCAGAGTTAAATGAATTAATAATGTCCGTACCCCCCCTTTTTTTTAACAAAAATTAAAGCCTCTAAGTCTATGACTTAGAGGCTTTTTATTAAGGATAATAAAATCCTTGTAATTGCTATTTAGTTTTTCTTGCGAGAAACGAGACCGAGTCCCAATCCTCCGATTACAAATGACATAAGTCCGGCAGCATCTCCTGTTGCAGGAAGTACAGAGGATTTCTTCTGTTGATTCTGCTCAGCTTTATTTGTAGATGCCTTCTTGACTTCAGTTCCCTGAACTGCAGTTTTTACATCCTTCTGATTGCCAGACTCAGGCTTCTGAGTATCCTTCTCTGACTGGGTATCCTTTTGAGTGGAGGTAGGAACCTTAGGAGAAGTAGTTGTTTCAGTGGATGGTCCAGTTTGCTGATTCTTATCTCCCTTATCGGTTGGAGTTGAGATTGAAGGAGGAGTAGAGCTATTGTCATCCTTAATACCTTCTACCTTCTTGTACTCAGCAATCGCAGCACTGTGTGCTCCGCGACGGTAAGAATCGAAGCCCCTCGTTGCAAATTCATCAATCATCTCTATGTCGGTAAGACCTCCCGGCATATCTGGCCTGCCGTATTCTACGAGGCGATCATACGCGTAAGGAGTTCTTGTAATAGCTGCGTAAAGATAGCTTACTACTGGAAAACGTACATCAATTTTTTCTGATTCAAACTTCTTTGCAAGATCCAAAATTGCCTGATATTCAGATGTAGTTAAAGGCTTGGAGATTGCTGCATAGTAATCTTTCTTTGCAGGATCATATTTATCTGTCTGCTTATCAGGACTTACTGCCCATACCTTCTGATTGAGTTCGGCTTTAATGCGACCAAGACCACCATCTGGGACTTTGTATAGCTCCCTGCGAACCTCTTCACATGATTTAAGACTCTCTAGCTTTTTGATAAGCTTAGGCAAGGTTGCATTAACATCATTAACGAGAGCTGTTTTATCTGCATCAGAGAGCTCTTTTGCATCGTTAATTTCTTTTATAAGAACATCTGCTTGTTCTTTCAGACGATCTGATTCGCTGCTAATGCTTGATTTTACATTTTCAGGGTTTATATCTTTTATTGCTCTGTTGGCCCAAGAATCGATGGTCTCAATTATAACCTCTTTACAGCCTGCAATTTGCTCAGATGTCTTAGCAGTAAAGATTGTTACTTCATCCTTTCTATCATACATAGCCTGATCAAAGAAGAATGAAGCATTCTTAATGTCTGTCTCTGTGCAGTTTGCATCCTTAAGCTCCTGAAGCTTTTTCTCTCGGTATGTATTGATCTCTTCGATGGTAGCAGTGCGAACCTTTTCAAGTTCTTGATTCTTCTCGGTATCGAGGCTACCTGCTGTGTTCCCTGCATTGTCAACTGCATATGCCGGAACAGCAACTGAGATTCCAAGTCCTACTGACACTACGAGTGTTGTAGCGACAAGCGAACGTACCAATTTCTTTTTCATGGTAATAGTCTCCTGTAAAGAAGTGACATTAAAGCATACAATTCAAGAAGAGGATTTCTACTTAGTTATCCCTTTGAATATGTAGCTATTTGCATAATATTATCATCTAAAAAAAAATGTCAAACGTTTTTATGTATATAACACCCTGGATTATAAGGGTGACGCAATCTTGAAAGTATGTTTCAAACTTATATTTGTATGTTGACTTATCGCTGCAAACTGCATCGTATGCTGAGTAGCACAAATGCACTCAAGACCTAAATTTCGATGTCCGCTTTGCGAGGACAAAACAAAAAGCAAGGAGAAAACCTCTGCAGGAAAAACTAGATGGTGTTACTGGAATTGCAACTTTAATTGAGTAGATGTAAGGAATAAAGGGATGAAAGCTTTTACTATCATCCCCTTACTTTTTGATTACTTAATTACCTATCAGACACACATTGTGACCTATAAGCAAAAAAGATACCTACGCAAATAGGTATCTTTAAAAGCATAATTATTAGGTTGTTTTATTTATTCTCAAGTGAGCGAAGCGCTTCATATGCAGCACCGTAGCTACCTGCATCGTTTCCAAGCTCAGCCACTACGAAAGCAGTGTTAGCGCAGGAAGCGAGAGCGTACTTCTCAAAGTAGCGACGAAGGATTGGAGCGAAGGTATGAAAACCGTAGGATACTCCTCCTCCGAATACGAACGCTTCAGGATTGGAGATGACAGAGATGCTTGCGAGTCCTCGTGCAAGATAGTCGCACATGTACTCAATTGCAAAGCGTGCCTGCTCATCGCCTCGAGCATACGCATCGAAGATTGCCTTGGAATCGGCAGGTCCTTCAAGCTCTACGCCTGATACCTGCATTGCCTTGCAGGCTTTCTTGTAGAGGCGGACAATCCCTGAGGCACTTGCATACTGCTCAAGGCAGCCATAGCGCCCACATCCACACTGCTCACGCTCATCGTAGTTAAGAAGAACGTGTCCAAGCTCACCTGCGCATCCATGATGACCAGCGACAACTTTGCCGTCTACGACAACCGCACCGCCAACGCCAGTACCCAAGGTTACCATGCAGAAGTTGCGGTATGCATGAGCTCCTCCGTGCCACATCTCACCTAAAGCTGCGGCATTTGCATCGTTCAAAACAGCTACAGGAACGCAGCCGAATTCATGATGAAGAGAAGACTTAAGTCCTTCGAGATCAAATTCCAGGTTAGCAGTCATCAAAAGACGTCCATCTTCAGAGATTGGACCAGGACAATCTACGCCTATCGCTAAAACATGTGCGTCTGGGAGTTTGTCTGTCAAATGACGAAGTCCCTGGTGTAAAATGTTAAAAGCTTCCTGGGAGTTTAACTGCGGTGTTGCAAAAGAATGTGCATCGATTTGTTCACCCGAACGAGTAAAGGTTGCTGCTTTAACAAACGTACCACCAATATCTA
>RCNH01000163.1_pt1 | contig 31749 bp, 27 predicted proteins | sample 2041161 | NCBI WGS metagenome assembly RCNH01 (sample SAMN09708215, study PRJNA481090) | Feces metagenome, whole genome shotgun sequencing project. | biome: feces | host: Leptonychotes weddellii | place: Antarctica: Sion Island | collected 2010-03-01 | reverse complement strand
GGTGGCCTTCACACACACATTGTGCAGCGAGGGCGAGTAGCAGAGATAGTTCTCCGTGGCGTAGGCGTAGGTGTGGAAGATATACTTCGAGTGATTGACCTGCCGTGATTGCTCTGTGTGGTCGGCAAAGAGGTAGTCGAAGTCGGAGTCCATGCACAGGAGCAACTCCGACGAGGAGTCCTCGTCCATGCTCAACAACACCTTCTTGCCCTTGGGTAGGTCGGCGCGTGTGGGTACCGATATTTCGAATCTGAGGTAGGGGTTCTGGAAGTGGTCGAAGATGCCGCGCCAAAACGCCACATCGTCATATCCCTCGACAAAGACCTTGACGAGCCGTTGGTTGGGGTCGGCCGGCAGCGGTTGGGGCAGTTGCTCCTTTTGCTTGCGGGCAAACGGATTGAATATCTGGAGTGTCTCTTTGAATCTGTTTCCCATGGTTTGCAAAGATTAAGTTCCGAGTACTCCAAAGATACTCATTTTTTTGATGTCGGGGCTCTGATGAAGGGCTGAATTTCTGTTCCCTCGTTCCTTTTTTTTTCGGGACGGGGTGACCGGAGGTGAGGCACGCGACGGCAGGGGAGCGGCAAAGTGGACGGAAATCAGCCCCGTGGAGACGAATTTCACCCCGCGGAGGGCTTTTGTTAGGAATTTTATTCCTAATTTTGTACACTTTATAAGACACAAAACATATTATGGCGGACAACGATTGGAAAGCACGTTTGGGCATGGTCTATTCGACCAATCCCGACTTTAAATACGAAACCCAAACCGAGGAGGAAGCTGCAACGCTGCCTCCTGCACAACAGAACCTCAGAGTGTGGCTCGACCGCAAACAGCGCGCCGGCAAGGTGGTGACCCTTGTCAAGGGCTTTGTGGGCACGGACGACGACCTGAAGGAGCTGGCACGCCTGCTCAAAACCAAGTGTGGCGTGGGTGGTGCTGCCAAGGAGGGTGAAATCATCATCCAGGGCGACCATCGCGACCGTGTAGTAGATATTCTCACTCGCAGCGGCTACCGTTGCAAAAAAGCAGGCAGTTGATTTTGAAGTTCTTACTGCGTATACTCTGTTTCCTTGTTGCGGTGCTGGGCGTGGGGAGTGCTCATGCGCAATACTACACGTGGGGTTCCGACCCCGCAGGGCTGAAGTGGTCGACCCTCAAGATGCCCGATGTGCGTATCATCTATCCCGACACCGTACGCGGCGGTGCGCTTCGCACCTTCTACTACATTCGTGCCGTGCAACCTCACATTTCGCATGGATTCCGTCACGGTCCCATGCGTATTCCCTTCATTCTCCATCCCGAAAATTTCCAGGCCAACGGACTGGTGATGTACCTGCCCAAGCGTGTGGAGTTTCTGACCATCCCTTCGGTGGACAACTACTCGATGCCGTGGCTCAAACAGCTGGTGGCACACGAGTACCGCCACGCCGTGCAGTATAACAACCTCAATCGCGGCGTCATTCGCGTGTTGAGCTATGTCTTCGGACAGCAAGGCTCCACGGTGGGTCTGCTCTGTATGCCCATGTGGGCGATGGAGGGCGATGCCGTGATGACCGAGACGCAGATGTCGTCGTTCGGACGCGGTCTGCAACCCTCCTTCACGATGGGCTACCGCGCCATGGGCAACATCGCCCACCTCCGCAAGAACACCGATAAATGGTTCTGCGGTTCGTATCGCGACTATGTCCCCGACCACTACGAGCTGGGCTATCAGATTTGCTCCTACGCCTATGAGAAGTATGGCGAGAACGTGTGGGACAAGGTGGCGTGGTACGGTTCGCGCAACCCCTATCTGCTGGCGACCACCCGTGTCGCGCTGGGTAAATTCTACAAGACCAACGTGTCGAAACTCTTTCGCGAGACCTTCGATGATTTGAACCGCTATTGGGATTCGCTCCCTGAGGTGAAGGAGAGCACCACCCCGATAACTCCCCTCGACAAGAAGAACTACACCACCTATCAGTGGCCGCTGATGCTCAACGACTCCACGGTGCTGGCACTGAAGAGCGACTTCGACACCCCGTCACGTTGGGTGAAGGTCGATATGCGCACGGGTCTCGAACAGCGCATTGCCTACACGGGTATGCTCTCCTCGCGTCCCTCGCTGCATGATGGACGATTGTGGTGGACGGAGTTCCGCCGCTCGAAACTCTTTGAGCAGAGGGTCAATTCCCAACTCTGTTACATGGACCTCGACGAGGGGCGTCCGCGTCAGGAGAACCGCCAGCGCAGAGTGCTCTATGCTACTCCCAACGACAGGGGACTGGGCTGGATAGATTACGACCCCCGTGGTGTCTACTCGCTCAAATTCCGTGACGATGAGGGCGTGCGCACGGTTTTCTCCCTGCCGCTCTACACCGAAATCCACGGTCTGGCGTGGGACAAGACCACCTCGGCGTGGTATGTGCTGGTGACCGATGACAGCGGTATGTGGCCGGCACGCATCGATGAGGAGGGACTCCATGCCCTCACGCCGGGACGCTACATCACCCTCTCCGACCTCTCGGCAGCCGGCGGACGACTCTACTACGGCTCTATTGCTTCGGGTAAGGACGAGGCGCACTGCTATGACTTGCTCTCGCGCCGCGAGTACCGTATCTCGCGCTCGCAATACGGTTCGTTCTCCCCCTCGCCCTCCCCGTCGGGAGATGAGGTGGTGCTGACGAGCTACTCCTCGCGCGGTTATGCACTGGCTCGCCAGTCGATGAGTGACGAGGCGGTGGTGGAGATTACCCCCGACCGCGTGCCCGTCAATCTGGTGAACCCTCACCGCCGCAGCTGGAACCTCCCGAACCTCGACTCGGTGCACTTCTCCATGCCCGACTCCATGTCGCAGGAAATCAAACACCACTCGAAGCATTACCGCAAAGCCCCCAACCTGCTCAATATCCACAGCTGGATGCCACTGGGCTTCGACCCCTTCGCGGCGGTGGACGAACATATCGTGGATGTGAACCTCGGTTTCACGTTCATCTCTCAGAACCTGCTCTCCAACACCGAAGCGTTCGCTTCCTATGGCTGGAACAAGGGCGAGGGCTCGCTCTTCAATCTGGGCGTGCGCTACTTCGGCTTGGGTGTGCATTTCGATTTGGACGCTTCGTATGGCGGTAATCAGGTTTTCTACTCGTTGGGACAGTACAATGAGGAGACGGGCAAATACGAGTACCAGAAACGCCCCTCGCCCGACAAATATTACCACGTGGGACTCACCGCCTCGCTGCCTCTGTTTTATCAGAGGGGCTACCACAACCGTCAGTTGGGTGTGGCTGTGGGGTGGAACTACTCCAACGGCATGGTGGCGCGTCTGAACAACATCGAGTGGGCGGACCACAAGATTTCGAACCTCGAACACATCGGCTTCTCGGAGGGACTCCACAAGGTGTCGCTCGGTGTGAGCTACTCGGATAATGTGCGTATGGCGCACCGCGACTTCCTGCCGCGCTGGGGTTACGGTTTCAATCTCAACTATGCGTTCAACCCCTCGAACGACAATTTCAGCGACTTGGTGTCGGTCTATGCGCAGGGCTTCCTGCCCGGCTTCGCCCGCCACAACTCGCTGAAACTCGCCTTCACCTATCAGACCTCGGTGGGCGGCTATAAGTTCCCGTCGGGATACGCCCCGCTGACCTACCGCTCCACACGACTCATTCCCCACGGATACAGTTCGGCGGATATTCTCTCGAACCACTACACGGCATGCTCTGCCGATTATCAGTTCCCGTTGTGCTATCCCGAAGGGGGTATCCACTCGGTGCTCTTCATCAAACGCATACGCATGAACGTGGGCGGACAGTACGCCCAATTCCGCGATGTGGGTCGCCACGGCTGGGATTGGCGGCGCATCTGGGCGGTGGGCGGCGATATCATTTTCGATGTCAATGTCTTCCGTCAGCCTGCCTCGGCAACCTCCACCGTGAAGTTCTCGCTCTACCGCCCCTCCAACGGAGGAGTGTGGTTTACGGCCGCAGTAGGGCTACCATTCTGATATTTTTCGTATCTTTACCCCAAAATTTAGACTCATGAAAGAAGTGAAAAAGAACGGCTTGAATCCCGAAATGATAAAATGGATATGGGTGATAGTCTTTTCGCCCTTTGCACTGGTGGGTATATTGCTGATACTCACTACTTTTGGTGTGTTCGGCCGTATTCCCTCGTTCGAGGAACTGGAGAACCCGAAGAGCAACCTCTCGACCGAGATTTACTCGCAGGACGGCGTGTCCATCGGTTCGTTCTTCGTGCAGAACCGCTCTTATGTGCAGTATGACGACCTCTTCCCCGACGATTCGTTGGCGCGTCCGCTGAGAATCAATGGCCGTGAGGTACCTCCCATCGTGGCGGCACTCATTGCTACCGAGGATGCGCGTTTCGACAGCCACTCGGGTATCGACATTCCCTCGCTGGCACGTGTGGCCGTCAAGACCCTCCTGATGCAGAACACCTCGCAGGGTGGAGGTTCGACCATCACCCAGCAGCTGGCCAAGAACCTCTTCCCGCGAGACACGGTGCGCAATCGCGGCAAGCTGTACCGCACCTCGAAACTCGTGGCTTCGAAATTCAAGGAGTGGATTACCGCCCTCAAACTCGAATATAACTACACCAAGGAGGAGATTGCCGCCATGTACCTCAATACCGTGGAGTACGGCTCAAATGCTTACGGTATCAAGTCGGCTGCCCACACCTTTTTCAACAAAGAGCCCAACGAACTCAACGTGCAGGAGGCTGCCGTGCTGGTGGGTGTGGTCAATGCCCCCACGCGTTACTCTCCGGTACGCAACTACGACAACTCCATCGCCCGCCGCAATCTGGTGATTTCTCGTATGGCGAAGTCGGGCGTGCTGTCGCGCCACGAGGCGGACTCCATCTCGCAGCTGCCCATCGTGCTGAGCTACCAGCCCATCTCCCACAATGCAGGTTCGGCGACCTACTTCCGCGAGATGTTGCGTCTGGTGATGACGGCTCATCCGCCCAAGCGCAATCAGTTCTACACCGAGTGGGACTACGACCGTGCCGTTGAGGAGTACGAGCAGAATCCCATCTACGGTTGGTGCCACAAGAACCACAAGGCCGACGGTACACCCTACAACATCTACCGTGACGGTCTGAAAATCTATACCACCATCGACTCCAAGATGCAGCAGTATGCCGAGCGTGCCGTGCAGAAGCAGATGCGCAACAACATACAGCCGCAGATGGACGCCCAGTATCGTTACAGCAAGGTGACCTTCCTCGAAACCTCACGCGAGGAGCGCGACCGCATCATCGGCCGTGCCATTCGTTATTCCGACCGCTACCGCGAGATGGCGGAGGCAGGATTCTCTAAGAAGGAGATTTTGGCTTCGTTCGACAAACCCTGTCAGATGAAGGTCTTCACCTACAAGGGCGAGCGCGACACGGTCATGACCCCCAAGGACTCCATCTACCACCACAAACGTATCATGCGTGCGGCGTTGGTGGCCATCGAGCCGAACACGGGATTTGTCAAGGCCTATGTCGGTGGCCCGAACTTCCGCTACTTCAAGTACGACATGGCCAAGCAGAGCAAGCGTCAGATTGGTTCGACCATCAAACCCTTCGTCTATACCTTTGCCATCGGCCACCTCGGACTGTCGCCCTACACCCCCGTGCCGAACCTTCCCGTCACCATCGAGACCGCCAACGGTACGGCATGGTCGCCCAAGGAGGCCGGCAAGGTCAAGCAGCTGGGTGAGCTTCACCCGCTGGAGTGGGGTCTGGCACACAGCCGCAACAACTACTCGGCATGGATTATGAAGCAGGCCAAAGAGCCGCAGGCCGTGGCCGACTTCATTCACAATATGGGTATCCGCAGCTACATCGACCCCGTCCCGGCTCTCTGTCTGGGTACTTCGGAGTCGAGTGTCTTCGAGCTGACGAGTGCCTTCACGACCTTCGCCAATCAGGGTGTGCATACCGACCCGATATTTGTCACCCGCATCGAGGACCGTCAGGGCAATGTCATCTCCACCTTCATTCCCCACTCGCAGGACGCCATCAGCGAGGAGACCGCCTGGACGATGCTCGGTATGTTGAAACACGTGGTGTCGGGCGGTACGGCTGGTCGTCTGAAGTGGATGTACGGATTCAACGATGTGGAAATCGGCGGTAAGACCGGAACATCGAACAAGAACCGCGATGCGTGGTTCATGGGTGTGACTCCGCGTCTGGTAACCGGTGCGTGGGTCGGCGGCGAGGACCAGTCGGTGCACCTCGTCTCGCGAGGTGAGGGTAGTGTCGTGGCACTGCCTATCGTGGGCGAGTTCCTCAAGCAGGTCTACGACAACGGCAAGCTGGGTGTGACACGCAACGACAAGTTCACCCGTCCGGCTGTGGTCAAGGTCTATGACATGGACGAGTCGCTGATGCAGAATGAGCGTGCTTCGGAGAACGGCATCTCGGAGGACGACATCTTCTTCGACTAACCCATCGGGCGTGGGGCGTGAGCCCCGAAAATTAATTTACGGATTTTAGGACAAGATTATATAACACGAATATGAAGATTGCTATTGTAGGTGTCAGCGGTGCCGTTGGCCAGGAATTTTTGAAGATTTTGGAGACTCGTCCCATCGAGATTGACGAGTTGGTGTTGTTCGGTTCGGAGCGCAGTGCCGGCCGTCAGTATAAATTCCGAGGTGAGGACATCACCGTCAAATTGTTGCAGCACAACGACGATTTCAAGGGTATCGACTACGCGCTGGTGTCGGCCGGAGGTGGAACTTCGAAGGAGTTTGCCGAGACCATCACCAAGCACGGTACCATCATGATTGACAACTCCAGTGCTTTCCGTATGGAGAACGACGTACCTCTGGTAGTTCCCGAGGTGAATGCCGAGGATGCGAAGAACGCACCCCGTCGCATCATCGCCAACCCCAACTGCACCACCATTCAGATGGTCGTTGCACTGAAGACCATCGAGAACCTCTCGCACATCAAGCGTGTACACGTATCGACCTACCAGTCGGCGAGCGGTGCAGGTGCTGCCGCCATGGCAGAGTTGGAGCAGCAGTATAAGGAGCTGACCGAGGGCAAGGAGCCCACGGTGAACAAATTTGCCTTCCAGCTGGCCTACAACGTCATTCCCCACATCGATGTATTCGCCGATGACGACTACACCAAGGAGGAGTTGAAGATGTACAACGAGACCCGCAAGATTATGCACTCCGACATCGAGGTGTCGGCGACCTGCGTGCGTGTCCCCGTCATGAGAGCACACTCCGAGAGCGTGTGGTTGGAGACCGAGCGTCCCGTGTCGCCTGCCGAGGCGAAGGAGGCATTCCGCAATGCCGAGGGTATCGTGCTGATGGACGACCCCCAGAACAAGGTCTATCCCATGCCTTTGTTCGTGGCTGACCACGACGAGGTGTATGTGGGTCGTGTCCGCAAGGATTTGACCTCGCCCAACGGTCTGACTTTTTGGTGTGTGGGTGACCAAATCCGCAAGGGTGCTGCCCTCAATGCCGTGCAGATTCTCGAGTCGCTGATTCGATAATATATATAGGTATCCGTCCCGCAGTGGGCTGAGTCCTTGCAACGCATAAGTCCTCCTCCGATGCTATCGGAGGGGGACTCTTTTTTTGTGGAATGACGCGGCGGCGGAAAAATGAGGAGCGAAATTTCATCGTCTGCCGAATTTTTCGTATCTTGGGCATTAGGTATGCTCTTTGCACCGCTTGCGCATACAACCTTTTATAAATGAATTAAAGACTATGGGAAAGTATCGTTGTATTATCTGCGGTTACGTATATGACCCCGAAAAGGGCGACTCCAAGAACGGAATCCTGCCCGGTACAGATTTTGATGACCTTCCCGAAGAGTGGAGATGTCCCACCTGCCGTCAAGACAAGACGATGTTCAAGTATATCAACGACAAAAAGAGCAGGAACAACAGATGTTTAACCCGTTAAAACTTCAAGATTATGGCAACACAAGCATTCCAGGAGGCGCATTTTGCACCGAAAGATTTAGCGTATGATTATCAGGCACTCTCGCCCTGCATCTCGGAGCAGACGCTCCATTTCCACCACGACAAACATTATGTGGGGTATGTGAACAAACTCAACGAACTGGTGGTAGGTACACCCTTTGCCGAAAAGAGTTTCGAGGAGATGATTCTCGAAGCCGACGGCGGTATCTACAACAACGCGGCACAGGCATGGAACCACGAATTCTATTTCGAACAGTTCTCCGCTACCCCGAAGCACGCGCCCGAGGGTGCATTGCTCGATGCCATCAGCCGCTCGTTCGGCTCTTACGATGAGATGAAACGCCGTGTGGTGACAGCCGCAGGTGCGCTCTTCGGCTCGGGCTGGATTTGGCTCGCCGAGGACAAGGAGGGCAAACTCTCGGTGGTCTCGTCACCCAATGCCGGCAACCCCATGCGTGAGGGTCTTCGCCCGCTGTTCTGTGTCGATGTGTGGGAGCACGCCTATTATCTCGACTATCAGAACCGCCGTCCCGATGCCGTTGCGGCATTCTGGGAAATCCTCGACTGGAAACGAGTGGAGGAGCGTTTCGAGAAATAGCGGCACACGAGAATACGCCACAAAAAAGACGACCGACACAGACTGTCGGCCGTCTTTTTTATTGCGTTTCCTTGTTGAGGATTAGAAGTGCAACTTGTAGGAGACATTGAGAATGTGGTTGTACTCGCGGTCATCGGTGAAGCGGATAATCTGCTTCTTGTTCTTGATATCCACCTTTTCGTCATAGTTGTAGTCGAAGCGGTAGAAGAAGTCGAAGCTGCTGCGGCGGGTTACTCTGAAGGTGGTACCCACAGCCAGACGTACCTTACTCAGATAGTTGCCATCGACCAATTCGGGGGTGTTGAGCGTGTTGGCCAACTCCAGATAGGCGTAGGGGCGCAGACGCGAGTGGAACGGCTTGTAGGAGGCGGTGAGTCGGCTCTTGAGCAACCAGCGGTTATCGAGCTTCTCGCGCGGGTCGGTGCTCTTGGAGGAGAACGTACCCTGGAAATTCTCGCGGAGGGTGAACTTCCACTTCATGCCGGCATGTACCGAGAAGGCCACCTTCATGTTCACGCGGTGCTTCGACTCCCACTCGTGGTCGTAGAACTTCACACCCTCGCTGTTGCGGTGGCTGATGCGGTTGCGGTCGGCGATGTAGGTGTAGCCTGCCGACAATTTCAGCCAGTCGAGTGCCTTGAACGACAGTCCGATGCCCGAATGTATGGCGTCGATGTCCTTAAAGCAGTTCTTCAGTCGCAGTTCCTCCTGCCAGTCGAACGACAGATGGCGCGTAATATCTTTTTCGAGGGTGAAGCCTGTGCGGAATTGGAAGTCGTTGTCGCTCTTCGAACGGTACTCACGCGGATAGTCCTGTGCCGTGGCGAGCGCGGGGAGCAGCAGGGCGGCTCCCACGAGCAGAGTAATGAGATGTTTCTTCATGGTTAGGGTTTGATTTTGGTAAGTGTGCCTATGGTGGAGCTCTCTCCGGGGATAGGCTTGTAATAGATTTTCAGAAATGCCACATCGCGCAGGAAGTCCACGTGGCCGACCTCCACGCGGTGAATCTCCAACCCCGTGCGTTGTGCAAGGTCGGCGAGGAGTTCTGCGCGGCGGTCGGGGCGTATGAGTTCAATCTTCTCGTAGAGAATGAGCTTGGTGGCGTCCGACGAGAAGATTTTCTGATACTCGAAGAAGACCATGATGGCGATGATGAGCAGGTTGGCAAAGACCAGCTCGAGGTAGGAGATGTTGAGCGACAGACCGTTGATGACCGACACGGCGATAATCATAAACAGATAGGTCATCTCCTTGATGGGCACCATCTCCGTGCGGTAGCGGATGACGCCGAAGATGGCAAACAGACCCAGCGTGAGTCCGATTTGCAGCTTGACGCTCTCCAGAAGGAAGAGCAGGAGGAACATGGCCGTGGCAAAGAAGATGAAGGTCTTGTAATACTCCTTGTTCTTGTTGTGGTGGTAGTAACAGAAGTGCACGATGATGAAGCTGACCACCATGTGGAACGCGAAGCGTAGCAACAGGTGGAGCAGTGCCGAGGTGTCGCAGACGGGAATACCCAGAAAACTCAGTGTCGAGGTTTCGGCGTATCCGAATTCGGCGGCTATCGTGGGGTCGAAATCGGGGAAATCCTGTATCATGATTCAGTGTCGCTTAATTTGTTGATAAGGTGAATTTTGCGTTTGAAACGGTTGATTTTTGCCGTGGGGCGGGTGAGTGCCGTGCCGATGCAGTACTTGCTGATTTTGAAGGGCTTGATTCTCAAATCGAGGAGTATGCGCCTCAGTGTTGAGGTGTAGTGTCCGTCCTGCTTCAACTCGATGATGATGATGCGCGGCAACGAGTCGCTCTGCCGGCTCACAGGGTTGTCGAAACGCAGGTTGAGGTCGATGGTCAGCCGCTCGGTCTTTTCGGGATTGACGAGCGTGATGCGGTCGAAGCGCGTGCGCAGCGAGGGTTGCAACTCGGGGAGCGAGTAGGGGGTGTTCTCCCCGACAAAATCGAGGGCGGAGGTACTCTCCACAAGATGTTGGGGTGAGGGGTCGTTCACCGCGATTCTGATTTTGCGGGTGCGTCCCTTGTTGCTCTTGTTCTTGATTTCGAGAAACGAGATGCCCGACTCGACATAGGTGCGGCATCTGACCTTCTGACGACACAGTTTGCGATTGTGGTGGAGGGTGTACATCTCCAAATCATCGGTGTCGAAGTAGGTGGTGTCGTAGGCATTCACCGCCGAGGAGGTGTACTGCACCATGTAGCCGTGGCGTTGCGCTTCCTCCAACAGCAGGGGCAGTTGTCGGCGGTGCGCCACAAATTTGGTGTCGATACGACTCATCAGTCTGACGGATTTTATCTCCTCCAGACTCACATGAGGCATCGCATCCCATATCGCGGCTTGGCGTATATCGTCGGTGACCATACTCGTAGCGGTGCGGGGGCTATTTCTCGCCCTCCTCGGTGTATTCGAAAATCTTGATGGAGTAGAGTCGTCCGTTGGGCAGGTAGTTGTACTGCTTCTTGCGTGTGCCGTCGGGGTTGTACTCATACTTTCTCACGCGCACCACCTTGTCGCGGTCGTCGTAGATGATGTCCTTCTCGACAAATCCCTTGTCGTTGTATTCGATGACCTCGCGCGACTTTTGACCGTAGGTCGTGTACTCGATTTCCTCGACTTTGCGACCCTGTGAGTCGTATTTGGTGTAGTGGTCGAGCCAGCGCGTCTTGGCATTGGCGTTGGTGTTCCACTCGCGGACGATGAGGTTCTTGCGTTTGGCTCTCTTGCTGAGGGTTTCGGGGCTGAGTTCCTGTGCCGAGAGAGAAGCGGTCAGCAGGCAAAATATTGCCGATAAAATAATCTTGGTATTCATGTATGCAATGGTTAATTATTACAAATATAGGATACAAATCTGAAGAAATCTTTAAGTTTGTTCATTTTGGGTGTTTAATTGTTCATCTTCCTGTCGGATTCGGGACAGGGGTGGCGGAGGGGATAATTTGAAAAAAATGAAAAAAGTTTTCAATTTTTTTGGAGATAAAAAATTTTGTATTACCTTTGCAACCGCAAAACGATAAGAATTGCACTCTGGGAGCATAGCTCAGCTGGTTCAGAGCATCTGCCTTACAAGCAGAGGGTCAGGGGTTCGAATCCCTTTGCTCCCACACCATAAGCCTTTCGGTATTTTTCGAAAGGCTTTTTTTTTGTGTCCGTGTGGGTCGGAAGTGTGCGTGGGCGTCGGGAGTGTGTGTGGAAATCGAGAGTGAAGGCGGCGCAAGGAGAGAAAGTGGGCGCAACGAATATGTGCGCCCGAAGAGTCGCTCCGCCCCGTTGCAACTCTACCGACCGCTCATCACCTGGAGTAGTGGTGCGGGGTGCGGAAGTTTCCCCGTTCCCGAAAAGTCGGGAGCGCGATGCCCCTTGAGGGTGCGTCCTGTGGCCTAAATGGGCGAATTTCGGGGTGATAGCCTTATTAATCTGCAATTTATTCTTACCTTTGTCGTATTGAACCAATGACTATGGGCGAAAAAATCATGAATATATACCGCCGTATGAGTGCCGATGCTGCCGTGATGCTGTGGCTCGGTGTGTGGTGGGTGTGCAACCTTGTGCAGGCAGCCGGCTCGGAGCTGGCCAACGATGAGGCTTACTATTGGATGTTTGCCGAACACCTCGATTGGGGGTACTTCGACCATCCCCCCTTCACGGCACTGCTCGTGTGGTTGGGCGGCCTTTTTTCGGGTGGCGAACTGGGCGTGAGACTCTTCTTCACTCTTCTGCAACCCCTCTACCTCTACATCTTTTGGACGCTCATACGCCCCCAAAAGGCGACACGCGGTGATGCTGCGCTGTTTTGTGTCATCTCCGCCGCCACCCTCATGTTGCAACTCTACGGCTTCATCGCCGTGCCCGACGGCCCGCTGATGATGACCGCCGCCCTCTTCCTGCTCACTTTCAAATGGTTCTTGGAGCGCAGGGCTTGGTCGTGGCTCTGGCTGGGTGTGGCAATGGCACTGATGGCGTACGCCAAATATCACGGTGCGCTGGTGGTGCTGTTCTGCCTGGCGGTCAATCCCAAAGCCTTTCTCCGTCCCCAACTCTATCTGGCAGGTCTGGTGGCGGGTGTCCTCCTCGTTCCCCATCTCATGTGGCAGTACGACCACGACTGGGCTTCGTTCGTCTATCATCTCGCGGCGCGTAATTCGCAGTTCAAACCCGGATATGTCACCGACTTCATCGCCAATATGCTGGTGGTGTTCAACCCCCTCTATGTGCCCCTCTATGTGCAGGCATGGCGCAAGACCCGTCCGCAGAGCGGTCTGCACCGCGCCTTGAAGTTCCTGCCCGTGGCATTCATCGGCTTCTTCCTGCTGTCGGCATTCCGCGGATATGTACAGCCGCAGTGGGTCATCGTGGCGGTCTTCGGACTGACCTATGTGCTGTTTGACTACGCACGTCGTCATCCGCGCACACGCCGCTATGTGATGCGTGCCGGCGGGGTGGTCATCGTGCTGATGGCCGTTGTGCGTCTTGAGATGATTTTCAATCCGCTGGGTCTTCGTTTCGAGGTGTTCGACAACCCCGAGAGCTACGGCCGTATTGCCGAAATCGCCGAGGGTCGTCCCGTCATCTTCCGTACCCACTACGCGCAGGCTGCCAAATACCGCTTCTATACGGGTGGCGAGACCTACTGCCAGCCCAATGTGCGCTACCGCACCCACCAGTGGCAGTTCCGTGAGGACGACCGCCACTACGCCGGTCAGGAGGTCATCATCGAGACCTCACCCGAAAGTCTGAAGGATTCGACCCTCCATGCCCACCGCGAGGTGTTGGCCAACGGACGCGAGTTTGTGTGGATGAAAGATCCCTGCTTCGTGCCCGTGAGAGAGGTGGATATTTGTTTCGAGGGTCTGCCCGATGTGGTGAAGCGCGGTGATAAGTTCACCCTGCAACTGACGGTGAAAAATCCCTATGACCACGCCGTGGAAATCGGACGCGATGCGCGGGCGGTGGTGACCTGGAAGCACGGACGCTTCTATGTCGAGGAGTCGCCCGTGGAGCTGATGCTCTCAGTGCCCGCCCACGGAGAGTGCTCCGCCGAGGTGGAGGTCTCTGTACCCGAGGATTTGGAGACGGGCAAGGGGTTCGATGTGGGGATTTCGCTCACACGCAAAGGTTATGTCAATTGGTTTAACGGAAAGGCACACCGTGTGGAGGTGTTGTAATATATGATTGAGCAGTTTTTGAAATTCTGTGTCGTGGGCGGCTCCGGAGTCTTTGTGGATTTCGGCGTGACCTACCTCTTTAAGGAGATTGTCCGATTTAACAAATATGTCTCCAACTCGCTGGGCTTCCTCTGTGCAGCCTCGACCAATTATGTACTGAACCGTGTGTGGACGTTCGAAAATACCAACCCCGACATCACCACCCAGTACATGACTTTTCTGGGTATCTCGGTCATCGGTCTGGCGATTAACAATGCTACCATCTATCTCCTTCACGAGAAGTGGCATCTGAACTTCTATCTCGCCAAATTGTTCGCCATCGGTGTGGTGACCTTTTGGAACTTCTTCATGAATTACTTTTTCAACTTTAAATAGTCGGGTACAAAGCCTGAAAAAGGCGACCCTACCGCTGTGGTAGAGTCGCCTTTTCTATTCTTTTTTCTCCTTTCTATTTTCTGCCTTTGATGGTGCGGAACGGGAGTTTCATCACGCCGAAGAAAGCCTCGCGGAAGATTCCGCCGCTCATCTTCGACACGCCCTCCTGACGGTCAACGAAGACAATCGACACCTCGTGCAACTTGAGTTTGAGTCGCCATGCGGTGTACTTCATCTCCACCTGGAAACCGTAACCCTTCATCTGCACATGGTCGAGGTCGATGGTCTCCAACGCCTTGCGCGAGTAGCAGACAAATCCGGCTGTGGCGTCGTGAATGGGCATACGGGTGACGAACTTCACATACTTCGAGGCGAAGTACGACATCAGCAGTCGCGACATGGGCCAATTGACCACATTGACGCCCTTGACATAGCGCGAACCCACGACCACATCGTTACCCTCGCGTGCCGCGGCAAAGAGTCGCAACAAATCGTCGGGATTGTGTGAGAAGTCGCAGTCCATTTCGCACATATAGTCGAAGCCCTGCTCCAAACCCCATTTGAATCCTGTGAGATATGCCGTACCGAGTCCCAGCTTGCCGCTTCGCTCCAGCAGGTGGAGGGTTTCGGGGAACTCCTTCTGACGCTCCTTGACGATGGCAGCCGTACCGTCGGGCGAACCGTCGTCGATAATCAGCAGTTCGAATTTTTCGGGCAGAGAGAAGACCTTGTCAATCATTTTCGAGACATTCTCCTTCTCGTTGTAGGTCGGTATAATGACTAAATTACGCATATCAGATTCGTTTTGTTGATTAACAAAGATAATATTTATTTCTCAATTCGCGCCTTTCTGCGGGGCTAAATTCCTTTTCGTGGGCGTTTCATGGCGCGGAGTCGCAATTTGTCGGGAGCTTCCACGCGCAACGATTCGCAGATTTTCTGTATCGAGCGGTTGAAGGTGGGGGTGTCGAGCGCACAACGCTTGAGCCATTCTTCGGTGGTGGCGGGGAATTTCACATAGCACACCGACACGGCCCACGCCACACCCATCGAGGAGTAGTAGGTCGAGGCGGTGAGATGGTCAAACCGCTCGAAAAGGAGGGGAAGATGCTCCTCGTCGATGAAGTTGGAGAGTGCCGAGCGCGCGGCAAACCGCAGGGTGAACTCCTCCTCGGAGTCGAACATCGGCAACAGAAACTGCCACCACTCCCTCCGCTCGTCGGGGGTGCGTGCCACCCATGTGAAGGCATCGCACACCGCCCAATTTCGAATGAGGGGGACAAACTCGCGGGTGAGTCGTATGCGCTCCCCGATGGGGCATTTGACGCAGGAGAGCACCATGGCTCGCAGGAGATACTCCTCGTGGTAGCGGTCTTGAGTCGAGTGCCAGTAGGTGCGCCAGTCATCGCAGGCTATCTGCCGTGCCAGCTTGCGCAGAACGGGCAGTGGCACACCGAGTACCTCGCCCGAATGGGGTATCATACGCGAGTGAAATTCCTTCAGACGCGGGTCGGCTTGGGCGGTGAGTTGGCTTCTGATATCGGTCATCATTTGAAGATATTACGGAGATTTCATCGGTAAATTTACCTACTTTTTCCCGTACGGCAATGTGAAAATGCGTGAAAAAATGAGTATATTTGCCAATAAAGTTATAAAGTGGTATGGCTGTTGTCATAAGAGAAGCAAGAGAAGTGGACGAGCCCCTGTTGGAGGGTGTCGGACGACTTCTGCCCCAGCTGTCACCCCGTCTGACGCAGGCGGACGGCGAGTTGTTGCGGCGTATGGTCGAGAGCCCCTCGGCACGACTTGTCGTTGCGGAGGAGGAGGGCAGAGTGGTCGGTATGCTGAGTCTGGTGTGGTACGATGTGCCGTCGGGTCGCAAGGCCTGGGTGGAAGATGTGGTGACCGATTCTTTGGTGCGCGGTCGCGGTATCGGTCGTCTGCTGGTGCAGCGTGCCGAACAGCTGGCGGCGGAGAACGGCGTGGAGAAACTCATGCTCACCTCATCGGCGCACCGTGTGGCGGCACATGCCCTTTATCGTTCGGAAAAATTCGAAGTGGCAGACACCACGGTGTTTGCCCGTAAAATTCAATAATCATGAGAAAGATAGTTAAAATTACAGCCATTGTTGTGGTTTCAATTTTGGCTGTTGCCCTGATCGTTCCCTCGCTGATGAGCGGCACGGTGGCCGACATCGTCAAACGCGAAGCCAACACGATGCTGAAAGCCCGTTTGGATTTCGGAAAGCTCGATATCAGCCTGCTGAGACATTTCCCCCACGCTTCGGTGGAGATTACCGACCTCACGCTGGTGGGCAGTGAGCCTTTCGAGGGAGATACCATCGTATCGGCAGAACGTGTGTCGGTGGTGGTCAATCTCCTGTCGCTGTTCTCCGATGAGGGCTTCGAGGTGAACAAGGTGTTGCTCTCGACACCGAGTGTCAATGCCCGCAAGCTGGCGGACGGTGCCGTGAACTGGGACGTGATGCGCCCCTCGGACGAACCCGCAGTGGAGGAAGTCGAGGAGGAGAGCGAGGAGTCGCCCTCATCGTTCAAACTTCAGGTGGAGGAGTTCCGCATCTCGGACGCCACCATCATGTTCCGTGACGACTCGTCACACGTGGCATTCCGCACATCACCCCTCGCTCTGCGATTGAGGGGCGATATGTCGGCAGACAAGACCAACCTCGATTTGAGACTGACCGCCGACAAGACGGGTCTGGAGTCGGGCGGTGTGCCGCTGATGAGCGATGTGAACATCGATTTGAAAGCCGATGTGGCTGCCGATTTCGTTGCGCGCCGCTTCACCTTCAATGAAAATTCGCTGATGCTCAATGCCGTGGCATTGAGTCTGGACGGCTGGGCTGCCATGACCGACCGAGGTTGGGACATGGACATCAAGGCAGGTTGCGACCGCGTGATGTTCAAGGATTTGCTCTCTCTCCTGCCGGCATTCTACACCCGTGACTTCAAGGAGCTGTCGGCTTCGGGCGAGTTGTCGTTGGGCGTGATGGCCAAGGGCGAGATGTACGGTCGTCAGTTGCCGAAGTTCGAATTGTCGGCAGGCATCAAGGACGGCAGTTTCCGCTACGCGTCACTGCCCCGTGCCGTGTCGGACATTCAGATGACATTCAAGGTGACCAACCCCGGTGGGGTGATGGATAAGACGGTGGTCGATTTGAGCCGCTTCTCGTTGCGCATGGGTGACAACGCCCTCGCACTGGGCTGCTACGCCACCAATCTGGCGAGTGACCCCTACGTGAAGTTCTCGACCAAGGGACGCCTCGATTTGGGTATGGTCCACGAGGTCTATCCGTTGGAGAAAGATACCAAGTTGGGCGGTGCCATTACCGCCGACATTGCTTTGGCAGGTAACCTCTCGGCTGTCGAGAAGGGGGCTTATCAGAAGATTGACGGCGGTGGTCGATTGACCATCGAGGAGCTGGGACTCACCGTTCCCACACTGCCCGATGTCAAGATTCGCCGCGCGGCTGCCAGCGTGACACCGCAGGCGATGACCCTCGGTGAACTGGACGTGAAGGTCGGACACAGCGACATCGTTGCCAATGGTCAGGTGGTGGGCTATCTGGGCTACCTGTTGCGTGACGACAAACTCTCGGGTCGTCTGTACGTGAAGTCGAATCTTTTGGACTTCAACGAGATTATGAACACCCTGCCCGATTCGGAGGTCTCGGTTGAGGAAGCCCCCGAAGAGGAGGAGGCCGCACCTGCAACCGGCGAGGTGGCACCGCTGCGTGTTCCCGAAAATATCAACCTCTCGCTCAATACCGACATCGCCAAAGTGCGTCTTGCAAAGATGGAGATGGACCAAATCAAAGGTAATGTGAGCATGAACAACGGCGTGTTGTCGCTCGACAATCTCTCGATGAAGCTCTTTGACGGCTCTGCCGTGGCTTCGGGCAGTTACTCGACCGCTGAAGACCCCATGCGTCCGGCACTGAAACTCTCGTTGCGCTTCACCGATGCTTCGTTTGCCAAGACCTTCGACCAGCTGGAGATGATTCAGAAGATGGTGCCCATCTTCGCCAAGACGGGCGGTAACTACTCGCTGGGTATGGAGATGTCGGCGAACCTCAATCACGAGATGGCACCCGATGTCATGTCTGTCAATGCCGCAGGCGGTATTCGCTCGAAGAACATCAAGTTGCAGCAGCTGGAGGTCTTCGACAAGCTGGCTACGATGCTCAACAATCAGAACCTGCGCAATATCGAAGCGCGTGATGTGGCCATCGACTTCGCCATTCGCAACGGCAGAGTCTACACCGAGCCGTTCGACCTCAAGCTGGCAGGCGTGGACCTCAATCTGTCGGGTTCGACAGGTCTTGACCAGAGCATCGACTATGTGGCAAAGGTCAAACTGCCCAACGCAAGTGCCAAGGGTGTATTGCAGAATGTTAATGTGCTGATTGGCGGTACATTCTCCTCGCCCAAGATTTCGGTGGGTGTGAAGGAAGCCGCACAGGAGGCCGTCAGAAACATCATCGAAGACCAAATCGGTTCGGTGATTGGTGACAAGCCCCTCTCGCAGCACTCCGAGAAACTCATGGAGGAGGCACGCCGTGGCGGCGCACAGCTCATCGAGAAGGCCAAACAGCAGCGCGACAAACTGGTGGAGGAGGCCTCGAAGAAGGGCAAGCTGGCTGAGTTAGCCGCACGCAAGGCCGGTGACAAGCTGGTTGCCGAGGCCGAGCGTCAGGCGCAGAAGATGGTCGATAAGGCCGCCGCACAGGTCGAGAAGAACGCCCCGAAGGCGGACTCTACGGCAACGAAATAATCTGATACCTGAAAATAGAAAAGGCTGACCCTCGACCGGGTCAGCCTTTTTTTATCGGGTTGTGGGACGCGCCCACCGAACTACTGAATCAGATACCAAATATATGCTACATAGACGAGCAACATAATCGCACCCTCGATTCTGTCCAACTCGCGTTTGCGGAAGGTGAATGCCGAGACGAAGAGCAGCAGCGACCCCAACACCACGGTCATGATGTCGACCGGCGTGATACCGCCCATGGTCAGCGGACGAATGGTGGAGCTGATACCCAAAATCATCAGAATGTTGGCGATGTTCGAACCGATGACATTACCTAACGCCATGTCCGACTTGCCCTTCATCAGCGAGACCACCGACGAAGCCAATTCGGGGAGCGAAGTCCCGCCTGCCACCAAAGTGATGGCAATCACCGAGTCGCTCACGCCCAAGGTTTTGGCCAGTGCTGTGGCGTGGTCGAGGAAGAGGTCACCGCCGTAAATCAATCCGAAAAGACCGCCGATAATCATCACTGCCGCCAACCATACGGCTACGGGCTTCTTCTTCGGTGTCTCCTCCTCCGTGGTGGCATCGATGGCCTGCGAGTGTCCGGTGGCTTTGATGGTGTACCACATTACACCGCCGTACAGCAGAAGCATGAAGATACCCTCCCAACGCGAGATGTGGTTCACGTCCGCAAGGTGGAGAAATTCGTCCGACACGAAGAGCAGGAGCAGCAGCGACACGAGCATCAGAATGGGAATGTCGCGGCGGATGTTCGAAGCGGTGAGTCGCAGGGGGCGAATAAGGGCGCAGATGCCCAGAATGACGAATACGTTGAAGGCATTGGAGCCGATCACATTACCGATGGCAATGCTGCTGTTGCCCTCTATCGATGAGAGGACGGAGACCACCAATTCGGGGGTCGAGGTGCCTACCGCCACGATGGTCAGTCCGATGATAAATTCGGGTACGCGGAAACGCTCGGCAACGGCTGCCGAACCGTCGGTCAGGAAGTTGGCGCCGATGAGAATCATCGCCAGACCGACAATCAAAAGTAAAATGTCCATATTGTTTGTTTGATGTGTTTAGACTAAAAGAATCAGACTCAGTGCCATGACCGCCATACCGGTCACCACACCGAAAATCGAGAGGTGCGCTTCGCCGTATTCGCGTGCGGCAGGCAGAAGTTCGTCTATCGAGATGAAGACCATGATACCTGCCACTCCCGAAAGAATGCAACCCATGAGGGTCTCGGTCATGAAGGGCATGAGCACGAAGTATGCCAAGAGAGCACCCACAGGCTCTGCCAAACCCGACAGGAGGGAGTAGAAAAATGCCTTCTTGCGGTTACCCGTGGCATAATATATCGGTATCGAGACGGCGATACCCTCGGGAATGTTGTGTATGGCGATGGCCACGGCGATGGCCACACCGAGGGCGGTGTTATCGACCGCCGAGGCGAAGGTGGCGATACCCTCGGGGAAGTTGTGAATGGCGATGGCCAGTGCCGTGAGTACGCCCATACGCATGAGGGCGGGGTGGGGGGCGTTCATCTCCTCGACACGGTGCGCCTCGTGGGGGTTCTCAAACGAGGGGACGAGGGCGTCGATGAGTCCGATGATGAGTATGCCGGCGAAGAAGCTCACCACCGTGAGTACCGTGCCGGTCTTGTCGCCCCATGCCGAGGAGAGTGCCACTTCGGCTTCGTGGAACAGCTCCACGAACGATACGTATATCATCACGCCGCCCGACAGACCGAGCGAGAACGACAAGAGTCGTTTGTTGGTGCGCTTGGCGAAGAAGGCAATGGCACTGCCGATGCCCGTGGCAAGACCTGCACTCAGAGTGAGCAGTAATGCCCATTGAATATTTTGTTCCATTGGTGTTTTCGGGTGTGTGTTACTAAATTTTGCATTGCGGAAATCCGTACTGCGGATTTTCCGTGAACGAGGCCAAAGGTATGGGTTTATTTTTGTTCGTGCAATAGTGTGTTTTAGGCATATTGACATCCTGCGAAATATTGAACTGAAAGTGTTGTAAAATAGGGCGTTGGGGGCGTAAATGGGAAAATGATGATGATTTGTTGAAAAATTTTATCAAAGTTTTTGCACGGAGAATGAAAATAGACTAACTTTGCGGCATAAATATGTACGATATATTGACACCGCATCTTATGAATTGTAAGCCTCAAAATATATCCTCTGCTTCTTGCTTTTGGCAGAATTATTGGTCGGGTTTCGTTTCTCCGATGCAATTGGTGTTTTCGTTTTATTAGGGTAGCTGTTATAGTTGCCCTATTTTTTTTAGGTAGTAATCTATGAAAACCTTTTACATCAATGCTGAAATTTTCCGCGGCAACCGCTTCGAAAAAGGGGTGCTGGCTGTTGAGGACGGACGTATTGTCGAGGGGGGCGAACCCTGCGAGGGCGACCGTGTGATTGACCTCGAAGGACTGACACTCATGCCCGGTCTGGTCGATGTGCATGTCCACTTCCGTGAACCCGGATTTACGGAGAAGGAGACCATTCTCTCCGGCAGCCGTGCGGCGGCACATGGCGGCTACACCACCGTGTGCACCATGCCCAATCTCAATCCTGCTCCCGACTCGGTGGAGAATCTGGAGCGTCAGTTGGAACCCATACGCCGTGATGCTGTGGTGAGAGTCATTCCCTACGGCTGCATCACCCGCGGTCAGAAGGGCTGCGGCGAATTGGTCGATTACCCCTCCATTGCCGATAAGGTGGTCGGTTTCTCCGACGACGGACGCGGCGTACAGGAGGAGAGCCTCATGGAGAAAGCCATGAGCGAAGTGGTCAAGACGGGTAAACCCGTGGTGGCTCACTGCGAGGTGAACGACCTCCTGCACGGCGGATATATCCACGACGGCATCTACTGCCACGAGCACGGCCACAAGGGCATCTGCTCGGAGAGCGAATGGCAGCAGGTCGAGCGCGACATCCGTCTGGCCGAAAAGACCGGTTGTCAGTACCACGTGTGCCACGTATCGACCAAGGAGAGTGTCGAGCTGGTGCGTCAGGCCAAGGCACGCGGTGTGAAGGTGAGCTGTGAGACGGCTCCCCACTACCTGCTGCTCACGGAGAACGACCTTCAGGAGGACGGACGTTTCAAGATGAATCCCCCCTTGAGAAGTGTCGAAGACAATCTGGCACTCATCAACGGAGTTGTGGACGGAACCATCGAGGTCATCGCCACCGACCATGCACCCCACACCGCCGAGCAGAAATCGCGCGGTTTGCAGGGCAGTGCCATGGGTATCGTGGGACTCGAGTGTGCCTTCCCCCTGCTCTACACTTATATGGTGAAACGCGGCGTCATCTCGCTGGAGAAACTCGTCGAGCTGATGTCGGTGAATCCCTCACGTCTCTTCTCGCTGGGCGAGGGTCTGAGGGTGGGAGCACCTGCCGATTTCACCGTCATGGACCTCAATGCGGAGTCGGTCATCGACCCCGACACCTTCCTCTCGAAGGGACGCTCGACACCGTTTGCCGGCTGGAAGGTCGCTTCGAAAACCATGCTGACCGTGGTCGGCGGAGTTATTGCGTATAAAGACGAACACATGCAAATCATAAAATAAGGATGAAACCCTACACAAAGAAAATTGTTCTGGAGGATGGCCGCGAGTTCTACGGTTACGGCTTCGGTGCCTCCAAGGAGACCATCAGCGAGTTGGTATTCAATACCTCGATGGTGGGCTATCAGGAGATTATGTCGGACCGCACCTATACGGGCCAGATGGTGGTGATGACCTATCCCCTCATCGGCAACTACGGTATGGCTGACGAGGACTACGAGACCAAGACCCCTTCCATCGGCGGTATGATTGTCCGTGAGTACAACGACACACCCTCCAATTTCCGATATACAAAGACCCTTGGTGAGGTATTCGAGGAGCACAACATTCCCGGAATCTGGGGTGTCGATACCCGTGCCATCACCCGCATCATTCGCGAAGAGGGTACCCAGAAGGTAATCCTTACCGATGCCGCAACCCCCACCGCCGAGGCGTTGGAGCGTCTGCGTCAGTATGAGTTGCCCAAGAATCTGGTGGAGATAGGCAGCTGCAAGAAGAGATGGATGTCTCGCGTGCCGAACCACACCTACGATGTGGTGGCCGTCGATTGCGGTATCAAGACCAACATCGTCCGCCAGCTCAACCGTGAGGGTTGCAATGTGACGGTTGTTCCCTTCAACTCTACCGTGGAGGAGATTATGGCGTTCCGTCCCGACGGCGTGCTCATCTCCAACGGCCCGGGCAACCCCGAGGACGTGCAGCCCGTTATCGAGCTGGTGAAGGAGTTGCGCGGCAAGTTGCCCATCTTCGGTGTGGGCATGGGACATCAGATTATCGCCCTGGCCTATGGTGCCAAGAGCCGCAAGATGAAGTTCGGCCACCGCGGCAGCAACCAGCCCGTGAGAAACCTCGAGACCGGCAGAATCGAGATTACCAATCAGAATCACGGTTATGTCATCGACCTCTCATCGCTGGAGGGTACCGACCTCGAACTGACCCACGTCAATGTCATCGACGGTACGGTCGAGGGTGTGGAGTGCAAGCGCGACATGGTCTTCACCATGCAGTTCCACCCCGAAAATGCTATGGGCCTGCCCAAGAGCAACGAATTGTTTAAGAAGTTTACCAAAAAAATGGAGGAGCATAAAAATGCCTAAGAGACAAGATATTCACAAAGTTATGGTTATCGGCTCTGGCCCGATTGTCATTGGTCAGGCTGCCGAATTCGATTATGCCGGTACACAGGCATGTATGGCACTGCGTGAGGAGGGTTACGAAGTGGTGTTGGTCAATTCCAACCCCGCAACCATCATGACCGATACGCACATCGCCGACAAAGTCTATATGGAGCCTCTGACGCTGGAGTATGTGGCAAAGATTATCCGCCACGAGCGTCCCGACGCCATTGTTCCCGGACTGGGTGGTCAGACGGGTCTGAATCTGGCCGTGCAGTTGGCCAAGAAGGGTATCTTGAAGGAGTGCTCCGTAGAGATTCTCGGTACTTCGTTCGAGTCTATCGAGAGAGCCGAGGACCGCGAGCTCTTCAAGGAGCTGTGCATCTCGCTCGGCGAACCGGTGCTGCCCTCCGAGGTGGCTTCCTCGATTGAGGAGTCGGTGAAGATTGCCGAGAAGATTGGTTACCCCGTAGTCTTGCGTCCGGCGTTCACCCTCGGTGGTACGGGTGGTGGTTTTGCCGACGACGAGGCAGAGTTGCGCGACATGATGCGTAACGCGCTGTCGCTCTCGCCCGTACATCAGGTGCTCATCGAGAAGAGCATCAAGGGCTACAAGGAGATTGAGTTCGAGGTCATGCGTGACAAGAACGACACCGCCATCGCCATTTGTAGCATGGAGAATGTCGATCCCGTGGGTATCCACACCGGTGACTCCATCGTGGTTGCGCCCAGCCAGACACTCACCAACCGTGAGTATCAGATGCTGCGCGACTCGGCACTGCGTCTTATCCGCGAGCTGAAAATCGAGGGTGGTTGCAACGTACAGTTTGCACTCGACCCCCTCTCGTTCAAATACTACCTCATCGAGGTGAACCCCCGTGTGTCGCGTTCGTCGGCTCTGGCTTCGAAGGCTTCGGGTTATCCCATCGCACGTGTGACGGCAAAGATTGCCGTGGGTCTGACCCTTGACGAGATTCGTCTGGCAAGTGTTCCCGCCAGCTTCGAGCCTTCGTTGGATTACATCGTCACCAAGGTGGCACGTTTCCCCTTCGACAAGTTCTCCGATGCCAGCAACAAGCTCGGCACTCAGATGCAGGCTACCGGTGAGGTGATGTCTATCGGCCGCACCTTCGAGGAGTCGCTGCTCAAGGCCGTACGCTCGCTGGAGACCGGCACCTGCCACATCTACAACAAGAAATTCGACAACTGGTCGAACGACGACCTGCTGACCTATATCAAGGACGGTACCGATGACCGTATCTACGCCATCGCACAGCTCATCCGCAATCATGTGGATTTGATGCTGATTTACAACAACACCAAAATCGACATGTTCTTCCTCGAGAAGTTCAAGAACATCGTCGAGTTTGAGACCGTGGTCAAGGAGAACCCCATGAACCTCGACATTCTGCGCGAGGCCAAGAAGATGGGCTTCAGCGACAAGTTCATCGGTCAGTTGTGGGGCGTTGCGGAGTTGGATATGTACCGCCTGAGAGACAAGAACGGTATCTTCCCCGTCTACAAGATGATTGATACCTGCGCCGGAGAGTTCTCCACCTATGTTCCCTACTTCTACTCGACCTACGAGGACGAGAACGAGTCGATTATCAGCGACAAGGAGAAGATTGTGGTGCTGGGTTCGGGTCCTATCCGTATCGGACAGGGTGTGGAGTTCGACTACTCGACCGTACACGCCATCTGGTCTATCCGCGAGGCAGGCTATGAGGCCATCATCATCAACAACAACCCTGAGACCGTATCGACCGACTACACCACCAGTGACAAACTCTACTTCGAGCCGCTGATGGTCGAGGACGTGATGAACGTCATCCGCATGGAGAAGCCCAAGGCTGTGGTGGTATCGCTCGGTGGTCAGACCGCCATCAACCTTGCAGATCCTCTGACCGAGCTGGGTGTGCCCATCATCGGTACCGACTGCGAGGCGATTCGCAACGCCGAGGACCGCGGTTGCTTCGAGAAGATTATGGAGGAGCTGGGTATTCCCCAGCCCGAGGCTGAGGCCGTGACCGACATCGAGGCCGGTGTTCGTGCCGCTGCCCGCATCGGTTATCCCGTGCTGGTGCGTCCCAGCTATGTGTTGGGTGGTCGCGCCATGCAGATTGTCTCCAACGAGGAGCGTCTGCGCCACTACTTGCAGACCGCCGTTGAGCTGAACGCCGACCAGCCCGTGTTGGTAGACCGCTACATCATGGGTAAGGAGTTGGAGGTAGATGCCATCTGTGACGGTGAGAACGTATTTATCCCCGGTATCATGGAGCACGTCGAGCGCACGGGTATCCACTCGGGTGACTCTATCAGCGTATATCCCACCTTCAGCGTATCGCAGGCTGCCAAGGACAAGATTATCGACTACACCGTAAGACTGGGTATGCGTATCGGCATCCGCGGTCTCTACAATATCCAGTTCATTCTCGACAAGAACGATGAGGTCTATGTCATCGAGGTGAACCCCCGTTCGTCGCGTACGGTTCCCTTCCTCTCGAAGTCGACCAACGTACCCATGGCGCACATTGCCACACAGGTTATCCTGGGCAAGAAGCTCCGCGAGCTGGGCATCACCGAGGTCTACGGCAAGGAGAAGGAGCGCTGGTATGTCAAGGCTCCTGCCTTCTCGTTCTCGAAGATTCACGGCATGGATTCCTACCTCTCGCCCGAGATGAAGTCTACGGGTGAGGCCATCGGTTACGATGACAAGCTCACACGTGCCCTCTACAAGGCATTGCAGGCTACCGGCATGAACGTATCGAACTACGGTACCATTCTGGTGACCATCGCCGACAAGGACAAGGAGGAGGCGCTGCCGCTGGTACGCCGCTTCTACGAGTTGGGCTTCAACATCGAGGCAACCACCGGTACGGCAAACTTCCTGCGCGAGAAGGGTATCCGCACCCGCACCCGCAAGAAGTTGAGCGAGGGCAGCACCGACATCCTTGACGCTCTGCGTCAGGGTCACGTCAGCTATGTGATTAACACCATCGACATCAACCAGCACAACACCCGTCTGGACGGTTACGAGATTCGCCGCACGGCAGTCGAGAACAACGTGACGGTGTTCACCGCGCTGGAGACTGTGAAGGTGTTGCTCGATGTTTTGGAGGAGATTACCCTCCGTGTATCGACCATTGATGCGAAATAATGTACAAGAACGATATTTATAAAATAGTAAAGAACGAACCACTTACTGATTCCGTGTGGCGCATGATTCTGGAGGGTGACACCCAATGGATTGTGCGTCCGGGACAGTTTGTCAACATCGCGCTCGAGGGCAAGTACCTTCGCCGTCCCATCTCCGTGTCGGATTACGACGAGAAGAGCATTACCTTAATCTATAAGGTGGTGGGTGAGGGTACCTTGCAGATGAGCCGTATGCATGAGGGAGAGACCCTCGATTTGCTCACCGGTCTGGGTAACGGCTTCTGGCTGACGGACAAATGCCACAAGGCACTGTTGGTGGGTGGCGGAGTGGGAGTACCTCCCCTCTACAACCTGGCCAAGGCCCTTCTGGCGGCAGGTCGTGAGGTGTCGGTGGTGCTGGGTTTCAACACCCGTGAGGAGCTGTTCTACGAGGAGGAGTTCCGCCGTCTGGGTTGTCGTGTCGAGGTATCGACCGTCGACGGCTCTTACGGAGTGAAGGGTTTTGTGACCACCGCCATCAAGGAGAAGGTCATCGACTTCGACTACTTCTACTCGTGTGGTCCTCTGCCCATGCTCAAGGCCCTGTCCGATGCTGTGGAGCAGGACGGCCAACTTTCGTTCGAGGAGCGTATGGGCTGCGGCTTCGGCGCATGTATGGGATGTTCGTGTAAAACCAAATACGGCAACAAACGCATCTGCAAAGATGGTCCCGTATTGGAGAAAGGAGAGGTGATATGGTAGATACTTCGGTCGTATTGAGCGGTTTGAAGCTCGACAACCCCGTTATCCCCGCCAGCGGTACGTTCGGCTACGGTAACGAATTCAAGGACTTCTACGACATCAACATTCTGGGCTCGTTCTCCTTCAAGGGAACTACGCGCGATGCCCGTTTCGGCAACCCCACACCCCGTATCGCAGAGTGCACTTCGGGGATGATTAACGCCGTGGGTCTGCAAAATCCGGGTATCGATGCCGTCATCGCGGAGGAGCTACCCCGTCTGAAGACCTTTTTCCACAAGCCGGTGATTGCCAACATTTCGGGCTTCTCGGTGGAGGAGTATGCCTACTGCTGCGAGAAAATCGACAAGGAGGAGCAGGTGGGTCTCATCGAGGTGAATGTCTCGTGTCCCAACGTGCGTCACGGCGGTATGTCGTTCGGTACATGTCCCGAGGCGGCTGCCGAGGTGACCCGCGCCGTGAAGGCCGTGACCACCAAACCCGTCTACATCAAACTCTCGCCCAACGTGACCGACATCGTGTCGATTGCCAAGGCGTGCGAGGAGGCTGGTGCCGATGGTCTGTGCCTGATTAACACCATGCTGGGCATGAGGGTCGATTTGAAACGCCGCCGTCCGGTCATCGCCAACACCATGGGCGGTTTCTCGGGTGCTGCCATCTTCCCCGTGGCGGTGAGAATGGTCTATCAGGTGGCCAAGGCTTGCAATATCCCCGTCATCGGTTGCGGTGGCGTGCATACGGCCAAGGACGTCATCGAGATGATGATGGCAGGTGCTACGGCTGTCGAGGTGGGTGCCGCCAATCTGGTGAATCCCTACGCCTCGAAAGAGATTGTCGAGACGCTGCCCATAGAGATGGAGAAGCTCGGTATCGACAAGTTGAGCGATATTATCGGAGTGGTGGAGTAGCGTACTCCGCCCGAGGTTACGAATACTTAAAAAACACAGAACGATGTACGAAAGATTTCTCAGAGGGTGGCTGATGTTCCTCCTGGCTCTGACCGGCGTGATGGTCATCGCGTTCGAAATCTGGAGCAAACGTCATATGTATGTTTGGGACTTCCTGTATCTGGCAGGCTACCTCCCCTTTGTGGTGGCGTGGTTCCGCCGTGCGAAGAAGGAGGAGAACGAGAGTTGGGCGAAAGTGCTCTTCGGAGGATTGGTGGTCATCGTGGTGGCCACTGTGGTGAAATATTTGTGGTCGCTCTGAAATATGACAAAACAATTCATAGTATAGTAAATAGTAAAGTGATGAAACACGATGTGATTATAGCCTGCGACTTCAAGTCGGCAGAGGATACATTCAAGTTCCTCGACCTGTTCAAGGACGAGGAGCGCAAGCCTTTTCTGAAAATCGGTATGGAGTTGTTCTACGCCGAGGGCCCCTCGATTGTAAGAGAAATCAAGCGCCGCGGCCACAAGATTTTCCTCGACCTGAAGTTGCACGATATTCCCAACACGGTGAAGAAGGCGATGATGGTCCTCTCGCGTTTGGATGTCGATATGTGTAATGTCCACGCTGCCGGTACCATCGACATGATGCGTGCTGCACTGGAGGGTCTGACCCGTGAGGACGGCACACGCCCCCTGCTCATTGCCGTGACACAACTCACCTCGACCAGCGAGGAGCGTATGCGCAACGAGCTGCTTATCAACGCTTCGATTAACGACACCATCGTCAAGTACGCACAGAACACTCGTGAGGCAGGTCTCGACGGCGTTGTTTGCTCTCCTCTGGAGGCAGGCATGGTTCACGAGGCTTGTGGTAAGGAGTTCCTGACCATCACTCCCGGTGTCCGCTTCGCCGATGGTGCGGTGGGCGACCAGGTGAGAGTCACCACTCCGGCACGTGCGCGTGAAATCGGTTCGGACTTCATTGTCGTGGGTCGTCCCGTCACTCAGGCCGAAGATCCCGTTGCGGCATACCGCCGTTGCGTGAAGGAGTTCCTCGGCGAATAAATCACAGCGGGGGGCGAACGAAAACCTCCCGTGGGGAATGTCCTTTAGAAAAGATGACTGTACCCCGAAAGAATCAGATTACAGATTTTGGTATATAAATTAAGATGAAGAACATGGAAAGAGAAATAGCTAAAGACCTGCTTTCGATTGGAGCAGTATTCTTGCGTCCCGAAGAGCCGTTCACATGGGCAAGCGGTATCAAAAGCCCTATCTATTGCGACAACCGTCTGACACTCACCGCCGTAGAGGTGCGCAAGCACGTTGAGGCAGGCCTGGCAGAGGTCGTACGCCAGAAGTTCTCCGAGGCAGAGGTGTTGATGGGTACTTCGACAGCAGGTATCGCTCATGCGGCCATCACCGCTACCATTCTCGACCTGCCGATGGGTTACGTACGTTCGGGTTCGAAGGACCACGGCCGTCAGAACCGTATCGAGGGTAAGCTGGAGAAGGGCCAGAAGGTCGTAGTTATCGAGGACTTGATTTCGACCGGCGGTTCGTGCATCGATGTTGTCGAGGCATTGCGCGAGGCAGGTGCCGATGTGTTGGGTGTGGCTTCAATCTTCACCTACGGCATGCAGAAGGGTCTCGACCGTCTGGCTGCCGCTCATGTCACCAACTACAGCCTCTCGAACCTCGACGCTCTGGTTGAGGTGGCTGCCGAGGAGGGTTACATCAAGGCCGAGGACAAGGCACGCCTGTTGCAGTTCCGCAACAATCCTTCCGACGAGAGCTGGATGAACAAATAATTCACAATATTAGAGTAGAATAAGACATATGCGTCATTTGATTGACCCCACAGACCTCACTGTCAAGGAGATAGATGAGATTTTGGCATTGGCTGAGGATATTATTGCCAACCGTGCAAAATATAGCGAAGCATTGAAGGGTAAAAAGCTGGCAACGCTTTTTTATGAGCCTTCGACCCGTACTCGTTTGAGTTTCACTTCGGCCATGCTGGAGTTGGGGGGACAGGTTATCGGATTCTCCGATGCAAATTCATCATCGGCATTCAAAGGTGAGACCGTGGCCGACACCGTGAGAGTGATTCGTTGCTTCGCGGACATCATCGCCATGCGTCACTACAAGGAGGGAGCACCCCTCGTGGCTTCGCAGTATGCGGGTATTCCCGTCATCAACGCCGGCGACGGCAGCCATGCGCACCCCACACAGACGCTGACCGACCTGCTGACCATCAAACGCGAAAAGGGTCACTTCGACAATCTGACCGTGGGTTTCTGCGGCGATTTGAAGTTCGGCCGTACCGTTCACTCGCTCATCAAGGCACTCTCGCGCTACACGGGTATCAAGGTGATTCTCATCTCGCCCGAGGAGCTGCGCCTGCCCGACTATATGTTGCACGAGATGGCGGACAACTCCAATCTGGAGTTCCGCGAGGTGCGCACCATGGAGGAGGTGATGCCCGAGTTGGACGTACTCTACATGACCCGTGTACAGAAGGAGCGTTTCCTCGATGACGAGGAGTTCGACCGTGTGAAGGACAGCTTTGTCCTCGACCCCGAGAAGCTGCTCTCTGCCAAGAAGGATATGATTATCCTCCACCCCCTGCCGCGTATCAACGAGATTACGCGCTCGGTGGACAACGACCCCCGTGCGGCATACTTCCGCCAGGTGGAGAACGGCAAGTTTGTGCGTATGGCTCTGATTTACACCCTGCTCAAGTGGGCAGACGAGAACAAGCCTTTCGAGCATACACCCGTCTTCAACGAGGAGTATGTCATCAGTGACGACCTGCGTTGTGGCAACCACAGCTGCATCTCGACCACCGAGGACGTTGACCACATTTTCCGCAAGGGTAGTGACGGTATGTGCCGCTGTGCATACTGCGAGGCAAAGGCCAAATAGCACACTTTTGTGAAAATGTCAATAACTTGTCAATAGATATTCCGTTTTCAATTTTTGAAAATAAATTAAAAAGTGGTACATTTGTGTCATAATTTTTTTATTGCTAAAAATCAGTGCAGTTGACCTCCATCGGATATACATATTGCGTGAAACACGACATCGGATACCCTCTATCCGATTGTTATGATGCGCAGGCTGATATAATGAAGGCTTATGCCGTGTATCGTCACCGATATTACGGGCATGGTAGATGCGTGCGTTTTTCGCAGCAGACTGCATACGGAATACTTATATAGTAATGGAACCGCCATAACTCGAAATGTTGTGGCGGTTTCTGTTTTTTTTGTGGCAAGTTACCGGGATTTTGATTAACTTTAAGGGCGATTTACTAACCCCGATAAACGATAAACAATTTCTAAAAGATAGAACAATGAGAGTAGGTGTCATAATGGGTTCGATT
>RCNH01000162.1_pt1 | contig 31797 bp, 29 predicted proteins | sample 2041161 | NCBI WGS metagenome assembly RCNH01 (sample SAMN09708215, study PRJNA481090) | Feces metagenome, whole genome shotgun sequencing project. | biome: feces | host: Leptonychotes weddellii | place: Antarctica: Sion Island | collected 2010-03-01 | reverse complement strand
CTTATGATGAGTCTACTTACCTTTTGACCCCCGATCAGTACAGGCTTCTCTACAATTCAGCACCACAACTAATCGCAATGGCGATAAGAGACATTAATAAGATTCCACATGATGAGATTATAGGGAATGAGAACGATAGCGGAACGATACCGCCTCCTAGTAATGAGCCATGGATTGGAGTGTTTGATACTCCATTCGACAATAGGGTTTACTTTTCTGATTGGGTTGAATCTACTGTCGAGGTTAGCCCTGAGCTTATAACTCCTAATGACTATTCTCATGGAACTGGAGTAAGCTCCATTATTGTAGATGGTCCTACCTTGAATCCAGGAATAGATGATGGGTGCGGACGTTTTCGAGTCCGCCACGTCGGCATCGCAACAGGAGGAAAATTCAGTTCCTTCACCGTCATCCGAGAAATCGAAAAGGCCGTTATCAAATTTCCCGAAATTAAGGTATGGAACTTGTCCCTAGGGTCTTTTCTTGAATGCCCAGAAAACTTCGTCTCTGCAGAGGCTTCCGTACTTGATAGAATTCAGGTTGAACACGATGTGATTTTCGTAATCGCTGGTACAAACGATTCAAATTGCTCAGGCGAAAAAAGGCTTGGTCCGCCTGCTGACTCTATCAACTCCCTTGTCGTGAATGCCGTGAGAATAGATGGCTCTCCTTGCTCCTACTCAAGGAAAGGCCCCGTACTCTCTTTCTTTGGAAAGCCAGATGTCTGCTACTACGGTGGCGATCGGGATCAGCCTCTATATGCCTGTCAAGAGCCAGGTAAAACAGCGAAGGTTCTAGGCACATCGTATGCTGCTCCATGGATAGCAAGAAAAATGGCTTACTTAATCCATATCGTTGGATTAAGTAGGGAGGTTGCAAAAGCCCTGATTATCGACTCAGCCGCAGGTTGGACACAAAGCGACAATCCGACTCATCTCGGATATGGCGTAGTTCCTAAACAGATTGAGGATATTCTTTCGACTTCAGATGAGGAGATACGGTTCGTCCTAAGTGGGACATCAGAACTGTTCGATACATATACGCATAATATTCCCGTGCCGGTCGTCCATGATAAGCATCCTTATTATGCAAAAGCAACGCTTTGTTATTTCCCGCATTGTGAGCGAAGTCAGGGCGTTGACTATACAAGCACGGAAATATCCATAACTTTTGGACGTCTAAACGGAGAGAAAATCCAGCCAATCGATAACAACACCCAAGACTTTGAAGGATTTTCCACCTACGAGGAAGAAGCGAGAAGGTTCTTCCGCAAGTGGGATAACATCAAGTATATTGCAGAAGAAATCAACCCTAGGGGTCGAGGGAAAAAGAGTTACGAGAATGGCTTGTGGGGTGTCAGCCTAAAAACCAAAGAAAGACTTGATGAGGGCTTCGGTAAAAATATGCACTTCGGGCTCGTCGTCACACTGCATGCAATTGACGGCGTAAACCGTATCGATGACTTCATCCAACGATGCTCTTTCCGCACTTGGATTGTTAATAAAATCAATATTGACACTCAAGTGGATATTTTCAATACCGCAGAGCAGGAGATTGAATTTGAGTAACAAAGACCGAGTTTTCCAGTGAGCTTTATAAAACAGTACAGCATCGCTTGGGACATCTGATGTTGAAACAACACTTAACACTTATTCACATATGATTGACGCCAACGACACTGCGCCAGCAAACATTATTGCATCGTTAAAATCATAAGCATGCCTGAATAAATTGAAGGGGTCTTTCGACCCCTTCAATACATCATTACTTGATTATTTAGTTTTAACACCGCTTATAACGAATTTAACCGTGAGGTCTTCGTCTGTATCATTCATTGTTTCGTATATCAATCGATACTCAGCTCTCTCATTAACTTCAAAAGAATGTAGACAGATTGCTAATAGTAGTTGGTTGAAACACTCTTCCGTAATCCGTTAAATACGTGGTAGCGAAAGGAGCAAACCATGCGATTCAATAAGAAATTAATCAGTCTCAGGACACCAAAGGGCCTAAACCAAGAAGAGCTCGGCCGCGATATCGGAGTCTCACGACGAACTATTTCTAAGTGGGAATCAGCTCAAAGTTATCCCGATTTCCAGCGCCTCGTTCTGCTGAGCGACTACTTCGATATGTCGCTAGACACTCTCGCAAAGGATCTTGAAATAGACGACGTTCTTAACAAAAACCAACACGCCCTAAAAGTTGACGCCATATACGATGACACACAGAATGCAAAGACTCCAGTAAACATCATTTTAAACGCGTTCGCTATTTTCGGGCTTGTTGGTCTAGCCGCACTGTTTTTAATAATTTTCTTTTTAGGAAAACGTAATAAGGCTCTTAAATGGAGTAAAAACTGCCTAAATTTTGTAGGACTTATGATGATTTCAGAGAAGAATTTGGCCTAATTTTGAGCCACTATTTTCATGCTTCTTATGGCGCGAGACCATAACGGGACCGCAAACGCCATTTTTATCCAATTTTAGATATAAAAAAACCCAGGTCCATTTGGTAGTGACCTGGGGAAATGTTTGGTCGCGGGGGCCGGATTTGAACCAACGACCTTCGGGTTATGAGCCCGACGAGCTACCAAGCTGCTCCACCCCGCAATGTTTTGTGAGTGCCTTAATGCAAGAAGATATATTACGCCCTAAAGCCTCATCATGCAAGTAAAATGAACCGTATTCACATTCTCTGCATAATTTATAAAACACTGCAATAAACTTCTAAAACACGGATGATTTCTGATTTTTTCGTAAAATCATACCTTACAATAAATATACGTTACCGTTAACCTGGAACACTAATCACAGTTTACAGTCGTATAATATACTTGAATATTGTGCTTTAAGGGGGATTTATGTCATTAATTAAGCGCTGTACCATGGCATGCATCGCTGTCGCATGCGCATGCATACTCGCATTTTCACTTGTTGCCTGCAATAAAGAAGCAGAAGTAGATCAACTCGTTGGAACATGGCAAGCTGTTGGTATTTCCAGTAAAGGTTTTGACCATATTACATACAGTAGTAGCACTGGAGGCGAGATAGTTCTTACCGAAAATCATACGTTTGAAATCCATATGGGTGATGCTGGATACTCCGTACTCACCGGAACTTGGTCTCGCGATACCAATGATGAAACGCTATATCACCTGAACGAAGAAGACACTACATGGAGCGCCATCGTTAACCAAACCGACCATGGCTCATATTTGTTTTTAAACAACGTAGACCATGACGAAATTGTTTTGGTATACGCTCTTGACGATGAAGCCCTTGCTAGCATTGATGAATTTGCTCAAAACGAGTCTGAATTAGATGAATCAGGAAATCTCCAACCAGCACTTACTGATGCATTTAGGGGCACCACAGGCAACCAGTCCGGCAAGCCTTCCCCTAAAAATGAAAGTCTCGCCGCTATCGAAAACTATTTAGAAGCCGAACCATTTTCCCGATTAAGTCTCATTGAGAAATTAGAGGCGGACGGACTCCCATCCGCTACTATTGAAAACACCATTGATAACTGTAATATCAACTGGAACAGCCAGGCTGTTCGTATGGCGCAGCAGATGTTAGATATACAAAGCATGACTCACCAGGAACTTGTTGCTGCCCTTGAATATAAAGGCTTCACTCCTGAAGAAGCCCAATATGGCGCTGATAACTGCGGCCAAGCATTACAATAACCAAACCCTATACTATGGCCGATTGCCAGTCTTGACTAATCGCTAATAACACCCAAACGAAAAGCCCCTACTGGGGCTTTTCTTATACCTATGCACGCTTTGTCTCTTTATTGGTAATGATATAACACTTATGAATTTTGGGGTTGCGCTCAAAATCATGAGGGATAGTCTGAGCCGTGATGTCTTGTGCCGCAATTCCAAGCTTACCGAGCGAGTGTGTATCTAACTTGAAGTCTCGTAAATTGCAGCTAAATATCGCTTTTCCGCCTGGCGCTAGCAAACGTGAAACGTACGTCAAAAGACGTACGTGATCTCGCTGAACACTCCATGTGTCTTTGCCCATGGCCTTGGAATTAGAAAACGTCGGAGGGTCAACAAAAATCAAGTCATACCTATGGTTTGACTCTTCCGCCTCTTTTACCATCCATTGCAATACGTCTGCACGGACAAACCTGTGTCGGTCTCCCGTACACCCATTAAGCTCCATATTTTTACGAGCCCAGTTTAGGTAAGTCTGAGAAAGGTCAACTGTCGTGGTAGTTCTGGCATCATGAACTGCAGCATGGACCGTGCACGTTCCCGTATATGAAAACAAGTTCAAAAAGTTTTTGCCCTCAGCCATCTCTCCTACCATTTCACGTGTTATACGGTGGTCTAAAAAAATGCCCGTATCCAAATATGAGCCCAGGTCAATCTGCAATACATTGCCCGTTTCCTGCGTATAGGCAACAAAACTTTTCTTTTGTTGATCCACATACTGACCACCGCCCTTTTCACGACGGCGAACCTTAGTAAACACATGCTTAGCGGAAATGCCTAATACAATCGGCGTAATAGCAACAATGTCGTCAAATCGGTTTTGCACCTTTCTGGGGTCAATGCTTGCTGGCGCTTGATACTCGGCAATGCAAATATAACTCTCGCCTTCGCTTTTCCAAACACCATCATATCGATCAATAGCCACGCAAAAGTCAGGCAAGTCGGCATCATATATACGGTAGCAACCAATATCATTTTTTCTGGCCCATTTACGTCGCTCTTTAGCTACTTTTTTCAAACGAGCAGCAAACTGGGCAGAGCCCGCATCATGAACCGCAACAAAAACATCTCGTCCGGATTCTAAATCTGTGACCGTAATAGTCTGCACGAAATCTTAACCTTTCTGGTCATATTCTTTTTTTAATGCCGCAAAAGCTAACATGGAATTTTCAATAGTCTCGGCGCTTACGCAATACCCAATACGCACCCATCCAGACACTCCAAAACTGTCTGAAGGGACCAGTAATAATTCATGCTTTTTAGCCCTATCCGAAAACGCCTGTGCATTAGGCTCAAGTGCGCGAACCCACAGGTAAAACGCACCCTGAGGCTCAATATATTCATACCCAAGATTGCGTAGGCCCCGACATAAGATTTCCCTATTGCAAGCGTAAGCTGCAATATTAGCAGGGACATCCACACACTGGGCAATAACCTTCTGAAAGAGCGCAGGAGCACACACAAATCCCAATGATCGACCAGCACCACAAATAGCTGCATACACTTCCGTATGGCGTACCAATGTATTTGGGACCAATACGTATCCAATACGTTCGCCAGGCAAACTCAAACTTTTGCTCCATGAGTAGCAAACGATTGTATTGTCATAATACCTAGGAACCCATGGCACTATCGCATCATCAAATACCAACTCACGATATGGCTCATCGGAAATGAGATATATCGTTTGTTCAAGACGCTGCTGAGCGGTGTGTAACACGTTAGCAACAGCTTCAATAGTCTCTTTACTATACACAACGCCAACTGGATTGTTGGGTGAGTTGATAATAACAGCCTTAGTACAAGGCGTAATAGCAGCCGCTAGCACTTCTGGATTAACCTGGAAAGTCTCCGTATCAGCCAAGCACTCCACGCACACACATCCCATGGATTCAATCCACATACGGTACTCAGGAAAATACGGGGCAATCACTATAACTTCATCTCCAGGATTGCATACCGCATGCAAACTAATATCAATAGAAGCAGCAGCACCAGCGGTCATATAGAGGTTTTGAGCAGTATAGTCCGTGCCAAAACGCCTGTTCAAAGAGTCGGCAACAACTTGACGAACCATAGGATCACCTTGCGCTGGCGTGTACCCATGCAAAACAGCTGGGTCTTGATTAAGCAATCGCATAGTAGCCTGGCGTACTTCGTCAGGAGCTGCAACACTGGGATTACCTAAACTAAAGTCAAATACGTTGTCTGCACCAATCTCTTGTTTACGCGCAAGACCATAAGAAAACAACTCACGAATCGCTGAGCCCTGAGCGCCAAGCATATAAGACTGTGCATTGATAGCTGGGCTGGCGACAGCTGAGGTGGGAGTAGCAACTGGGGCAGCTGTATCCTCTTGGCATATATCACCAAACGGCTTCATCGCAAGCGTCTCTAAAATAAGCTGTACGCGAATCGACATAGGATCAGTGTTGCTACACAAAAACCCAACCACGTCACATCGGGGCAGCTTTACGACCTCAATAAACTCTGTAGCCTCTGTATGCGGCTCGCTTACACACTCGACCTCAGCAAACACAATAGCAATACTCTCGTCACTCATACCAAGCGACGAATACCCAGGTTGTACGCATTCATAAGCATATACAGGCGCGCCAGTTTCATCACGTACAAAATCGTAGCCTGTTTCCTCTAATAGCTCACGCGAGGCGCAATCAGTTACACTCTCTTCAGGATCCTTTAGGCCGGCCGGAAATGCCACGCACATCTTATTAAGCGGAAAACGGAACTCTCGAATCAATAAAAAGCAGTCATCAGATGTATGTCCCACAACACACACCGCATCAACGCGAGGTAGATTATCGCTACCAGACGTCAAATCCCGCACATACTCATTATACTTTTTTCTCGATACAGTTTCATAAGTCACAAGCGCATGATCAGGCAATTCGTACGTCAACTCGTACTTATTTAGCCATCCCTCACTCACCTGTTCAACCTGGCGCAATGCCGGTACATTCATCATTTAACCCCCAACTGTTTGCGTACACGCTTAAACGCATTAATAGCTAAATCCAAATCTTCTTGCGTGTGGTCAGCCGACAAAATGCAACGAATTCGAGCCTTACCTCGCGCCACTAATGGATACTGGATAGCCTGCGCAAAAACGCCCTCTTCATATAATGCATCACTAAACGCCACAGCCAACGCCTCATCCCCAATTATGACAGGAACAACCGGAGTCTCAGAAATGCCTGTGTTAAATCCGGCCTCTTTTAAGGCATTTGCAAAATAGGTACGATTCTCCCACAAATGAACATGTCGAGAATCATCTTTCATAAGCAAGTCAATCGCTGCAAAACATGCTGCAGCAAGACAAGGTGCCAAAGGCGACGCCGTCAAGATAAAGCTACGTGCTTTAACACGTATTTCATCGATAAGCTCTTGGCTACCAGCAACAAACCCGCCCATAGTACCAAATGCCTTACCAAGCGAACCTGTCTCCACATCCACGCGACCCTCAAGTCCAAAATGAGCCACACTGCCACGTCCGCCAGGTCCCATAACACCATCTCCATGGGCATCATCCACCATAAATAACGCATTAAACTCTTCACATGCATCCGCAATCTTATCAAGAGGAGCCACGTCACCATCCATACTAAAAACGGCATCAGTTATAACAAGTTTGCGATCTGCATCGCATGCGGCAAGCTTCTCTCGTAAATCATCGACATTTAAGTGCTCGTACACCACTACCTGTGCGCGAGACAGCCTGCAACCGTCAATAAGGCTTCCATGATTAAGGGCGTCAGAAAAAATGGTATCGCCCTTTCCTACCAAAACTGGGATAACACCCACATTTGCAGCATACCCTGATGAAAATACCAGAGTTGCCTCAACACCCTTAAATGCAGCAAGCTTTTTCTCAAGTTCTGCATGGACAGGAAAATCGCCAACGATATTTCGACTTGCACAAGGACCCACACCGTATTCGACCAAAGCCTGTTTTGCGGCCTGCACGACTTCAGGTGCATTGGCTAATCCAAGATAGTTATTCGATGCAAGATTTACAACTTCGCGGCCCTGGAGTATGACACGTCCAGCCTGCGGAGTTTGGGTGGTTCTAAACATGGAGACGCTCCCCTCTAACCCTTTTACGATATTTCTATTGTATCGCGCCTACTTGTTAAAATGATCAGGAATACCCCTGTTCAACGGCCACATGAGGTATATACTTATCTTAATGGTAACGACTTTCTCGTTCGCTGTTTAATTGAAGGGAGTGCTTATGTCTCTATCAAAAGTACTTGTAGCCTACGATGGCTCCGAATCCGCCAAACGCGCTGTTCAAACCGCAATGAGCATCATTTCATCAGACCCTCAAACACAACTCGATATTGTCAATATCATTGCTATCCCAGACCTTACTGGCGGACAGGTTGATAATTTTGCACCTATCTTAAAAATGATGAAAGACGATGCTGAACAACTTCTAAGAGACGCTGTAACTATCGTGGATGAACAAAGTATCGAAAATCCAGTTCAAACACTCTTGCTTAAAGGTGTTGATCCAGCAACAGAAATTGCTAAACTCTACAACCTTGAAAACTACGACATGCTGATTGTAGGCAGTCGAGGCCTTTCCGGCATCAAAGAATATGTGGGAAGTATAAGTCATAAGCTACTAAGGATTACAACTAAGCCTGTTCTCGTAGTAAAATAACAACGCTGATAACGCTCTCGTCAACTGGCGGGAGCGTCTTTATTAAGGAGTATCATGTCCAACACTATTTCTCCCGCACGTCTGCGTGCGTATGCACGACTCATCGTTGAAGCTGGCTGTGCTTTAAAGCCTGGTCAAGACCTATTTGTCCGCGCCGCTATTGAATCCGCACCACTCGTGCGCTTCATCACGGATGAAGCCTATAAGCTCGGCGCCCATCAGGTCACTGTACGCTTTCACGATGAAACCATTGAGCGTATGACATTTGATAACTGCCCAATGGACGTTTTTGAAACATTTCCCGAATGGTCCGCTCTACTCAACAATTCCATGGCCACCCGCGGCGCTGCCATCTTGAGCATTGATTCGGATGACCCTGAAGCTATGACTGGCATCGATCCCCAAAAGCTCATTGCCCGCGCACAAGCCAGCCACACCGCCTGTAAGCCATTTTATGATGCACTCGACTTTGGCCGTTGTGTATGGTGTATTGTCGGTGGTGCTTCTCCTGCTTGGGCTCATAAAGTCTTTCCACACCTAAGCCAAGAAGAGGCGATAAATGCCTTATGGGAGGCTATCTTTACCACGGTTCGTTTGACCAGCGATGACCCAGCTGAAGCAATTGCTGCTTGGAACGAACACCGCCAAAGTTTTGCCAAGCGCAGCGCATGGCTTAACGAACATCATTTTGACGCGCTACACTACACCAACTCATACGGCACTGACCTTACCGTGGGCCTTACCGACAAGCATATCTTTAGCGGTGGTGGCGATACTACCGTTGACGGCGTGCAGTTCTTCCCTAATATGCCAACGGAGGAAATCTTTTCTACCCCAGATCGTTTACGCGCAGAAGGCACTGTGGTTTCTGCGCTTCCACTCGTACATCATGGAAGTCTTATCCGTGACTTTTCTCTCACGTTTAAAGATGGCAAGGTTATTGACCTTCACGCTGAAGAGGGTGAAGACATATTGCGCTCCATTATCGAGACCGACGAGAATTCATGCCGCCTAGGTGAGGTTGCCTTAGTTCCCTTTGACAGCCCTATCCGTAACTCCGGCGTGTTGTTTTACAGTACCCTGTATGACGAAAACGCAAGCTGCCACTTAGCATTAGGTCAGGGTTTTCCTGATTGCTATGAAGGCGGTGTACACATGAGTGAAGGGGAATTGTTTGCTGCTGGCGTCAATACGTCCGCGACACACGTTGACTTCATGATTGGCACCGAGGATCTCAATATTGACGGCATCCAAAAGGATGGTACCATTGTCCCTATTTTCCGTAATGGCAATTGGGCATTTTAGGACGGCGCATGACAGAAAAGATTACACCACAAGACTTGATTAAGCAGATTCAGGGTGCAATTTTTGATCTGGATGGTACCCTACTTGATTCCATGCCGTATTGGGAAAATATAGGCGAAGACTACTTGGTTGAACGAGGCAAAACACCATTGCCTGACATACGCGCTCAATTTAAACGTATGACATTAGAAGAATCTTCTCGCTATATGAAAGATACCTATGGCCTTGAAGAGTCAGTTGAAGAAATATCCGAAGGTATTCTTTCTTGTATCCAGGATGATTACTTCACCACGATTCCACTCAAACATGGCGTATATGAATCATTAGAAGCACTTCATAATAAGGGCATTAAGATGTGCGTTGCCACAGCAAGTGAGCGCATTTGCGTTGAAGCTGCGCTGTCTCGCCTTGGCGTATTAGGCATGTTTTCTGCTGTCTTTACCTGCTCTGAAATCGGGGCCGGTAAAACTAAACCAGAAATTTTTGAAGCAGCACTTAAGCATTTAGGTACACCACGTGAAAAGACGTTTGTATTTGAAGACACACTTCACGCCATGCAGACTGCTTTACAAGCTGGTTTTCCTATCGTAGCTGTACAAGAGCCTCACGCATTGCCTGATTTGGCTAAGATTCAACAGCTCTGCACGACCTATCTAGATGATTTCACTCAAATGATATAGCCTCATATAGAATACATATTGCCCATAATCGAAAAAGCACCTCCAGGTGCTTTTTCTTATACTGTGATATGAGAAAATGAAAAATATGTCTGATTAGGCAGACACCCTAACAAAATGCATTTATATCTAAGGAGATTACCTTATGAGCAGCTGCCTCGTAGCACAGTCGGGCGGTCCTACCGCTGTTATTAATGCAAGCTTGGCTGGCGTCATCCGCGCTAACCAGCTCAACCCTGTATATGATCATGTATACGGTGGCATTCATGGCATTGAAGGAGTCTTAGACGATAAGCTCTATGACCTTACTGACTTACCTGGCTATGAAATTGAAATTCTCAAGCAAACCCCATCAAGCGCGCTAGGCACATGCCGCTATAAGCTTAAACGTGGCGATGATAAAGACTACAAGCGTTTAGTTGAGGTTATGGATGCTCACGATATCGAGGTTATGTTCTACATCGGTGGCAATGACTCCATGGATACAGTCGACGCATTGTCTGAATGGGCACAGGCTCACGGCGTCAACAAGCGCTTCATCGGTATCCCTAAGACTGTTGATAATGACTTGGTTCCTGTTGATCACTGTCCTGGTTTTGCTTCTGCAGCAAAGGTTGCATGCCAGATTACTCATGCCACTTATCTTGACTATGCAGCATATACGCGCCCTGAGGTTTTTGTATTAGAGACCATGGGTCGTGACGCTGGCTGGTTGGCAGCCTCCTGCTGCGCTTCTGGCGATGTTGACTTACTCGTCTTGCCTGAGGTTGATTTTGACAAGGAAGTATTCTTGGCGCAGGTTAAGCGGGTTTTTGAGAAAAAGGGCGAATGCTACATTGTCGTTTCCGAAGGCGCTCATTATGCTGACGGCACCTATATTTCCGCAGGCGATTCCGCTAACGATGGTTTTGCTCATGCGGTTTTAGGTGGCGCTGGCGCTACATTAAAGCAGATGATTATTGATGCTGGCATTGTTCCACGAGGCATTGTTCAGGATCTTTCCCGTGCCGCTCGTTCAAGCAACTTTGCTCAGAGCTTGGTTGACGTTACCGAAGCATACGAATTAGGCATGAGTGCCCACATGCACTCCTCTGATGGCGTATTTACCGCAGGCGTTGTAGGCATTAAGCGCCAGGACGTTGACGGCAAATATAATGCCAAGTTCTTTGCTGGCCCTGCTAGCGAATTTGCCAACTACGTTAAGCATTTCCCTGCTGAATGGATTTTGCCAGACTACGCAGGCGTTACCCAAGAGGCCATAGATTATTTTAAGCCTCTTATTCAAGGCGAACCTAAACTTGTGTACGAAAACGGCATGCCTGCCACTATTGTGCCTTTTAACAAACGCTAACTTCTCCTTTCATCAAGGCAGGCACCATCCCGGTGCCTGCCTTGTATACAATAGCGACTCTTCCATACACTGAACGTCAACCCTGTTATTGGTATCTAACTATTACTGAATATATAATAAAAGCTGAGTCAGAAATACTCCTAACCCAGCTTTTATGCGCATAAATTCATCTACCAACGCAAATAGCGTCAGTCTATTCAAAACATACAGCAGCTCGTACTGGCAAACCTGTAGCTCCATCAATATGTGGCCATGCAATAAGAATTACACCACCTGTTTCAGGAACCTTATCTAGGTTAGCCATAAGCTCTACCTGCAAATGTCCAGTGTCCAAAACATAGCGCTCACAAGCCAAATCATCATACTTGACCGCCTCAGAAGAAGCATCTGTGTCAAAAGTCTCATGACCATTCATAGCGATATTGCGCTCTTCGAATAAAAACTTGATAGCCTCTAAAGACCATCCTGGGCAATGCTCACCGCCCTCTTCATCAAGATTATTCAAAGCATCGCTGTCTGGCCAACGCTTATACCAGTCAGTTCGAAGTGCCACAAATGATCCTTCCGGAATGCGACCGTGGGTTTTTTCCCATTCCAAAATATCATCGACTGTGATGGCATATTCAATATCATTTTGCATTTGAGACGTTATGTCAATTACACAAAGAGGGTACATCATGTGGCGGAGATCAAATGCTTCAGATGCTGGAGCATTTGGAGTAAAGTGAACAGGAAAATCAACATGTGTTCCAAATTGACCTGGGAATTTATATGTGTGAATCCGACATGAAAGCAATGGCTCGTCGTAGTCAAATACAACCTTGCATAACTCGCGTGATCCCTCAGGAGCTCCCGACCAATAAGGGCTTTCATTATTTAATGGATGCGTCACATCTACCCAATGAAGTTTTTTTACCTCATCAAACTTTTCCCACAAACTCATGATGTACCTCTCTTAATAGAAATGTTTACTTATGCATCCGCCACGGATTGCACAAGTACACCTTAGCACGCTAAAGCGTGAAAGTGCCCAAGGATTTATATTTTTCTGCAAGCTAAAAGATAAAAAAAGACCAGAGATACTATCCTCTGGTCACAACGATATACATATTTAATTTACATGTACACTATTCCTGGTCAGCAAGCGCAATCTTTAATGCCTGAGCAAGCTGATCTGGGCAGCTTGTGGATTTACGGCCACAAGTAGTGCCCTCAAGAACTTGAATAATATCAGACGCCTCTTTGCCTTCAATAAGCTTAGAGATACCCTTTAAATTGCCAGCACAACCACCGACAAAATTAACATCGTTTACTTTCCCATCTACTACATCAAATGTAATCTGGCGTGAGCACACGCCGGAAGTTGCATATGAGTACATTAATTAACCTTTCACTTTTATTGGCTATGATATTGTACGTTGTTTTACAAGCCTTGTGACCAGCTTACGCCGTTTTCCCACAATCCACGTTCTTCGTGCAATGCATCAAGTTGCAATGATTTAAAAATTTCAAAGTATGCATCATCTGGCTTAAACTTATGAGCTACTGCATATCCGTCCGCCAACATGCGACCATTCAACATGTCCATACCAACGTCTACTTTACCGTTAAAACTTGTCGGCCGCTCTAACCATACGTAACGCAACATTCTATTATGCGTATCTTTATCAGTAACATCCTTTTGAAGATATACGATATCTCCAGGATTTACAAGCTTGGCCATATGTTCTGCAGCCAAAATACCTTCGGGAGTATTTTTTGATTCATCTTCATGGGCACTCTCAGGCGTATTAATACCTATAAGACGAACTACCTCACGTGCACCATTTAAAGAAACTTCCAATGTATCGCCATCAATAATGTTTAAAACCTGAACAGGTTGTACATGCAAGCCCACTGCATGACGAAGCCCCGTTTCAGCTGTTCCTTGGCTTGTATCTTCTGGTTCAGGAGGTGTTACCTCATGGTTAGCTGTTAAGGTCTCTTCGCTAAACAAATCACTCAAAAAAGGCTTAGCACCTAAAAAAGACGCCAACACAAGCCCAGCCACCAAAGCTATGGCAGCCGTTAAGGACCTTTTCTGTGTTGGCGTTAAATTCTTCATGCCTCGATTATAGTAACCAAATCACTACTCAATGGTGCAAATATAGCCTTCCATGATATCCATATCAATGGTAACTTTACTACCCTCCATAACATGTCCAGCAATCATTTCGTTAGCCACACGGTCAACAATTTCCTTCTGAATCAAGCGTTTCAATGGGCGAGCACCATATACCGGATCATATCCGTCAATCGCAAGCTGCTCAACTGCGGCAGGTTTAACGATAAGCTCAATCCTGCGCTCAGCCAAGCGATTACGAACTTCTTTCAGCTGTAATTCAACGATAGGTTCAATTTCTGTAGAGGTCAATGCGTTAAAGGTAATAACATCATCAATACGATTCAAAAATTCAGGCCTAAATGTGGTGCGTAATGCCTCGTCAACCTGATTTTGTAACTCAGCTAAACGCTTAGCCATGGTTGCCATATCGCCCTGCATCATCTCTTCCATGGTTTGGGCCATGGACTCGTTTTCACGACTATACTCACGAATTGCTTGAGAACCAACGTTACTCGTCATGATGATAATAGCGTTTTTAAAGCTTACAACACGACCTTGACCATCAGTCAAACGACCATCGTCGAGAACCTGTAACAAGATATTAAATACGTCCTGATGAGCCTTTTCCATTTCGTCGAGCAAGATAACACTATAAGGTTTGCGGCGAACAGCTTCAGTCAACTGACCACCCTCGTCATATCCAACATACCCAGGAGGTGCGCCAATCAAACGTTGGACAGAAAACTTTTCCATATATTCTGACATATCGATGCGAACCATAGCACGCTCGGTGTCAAATAAGTACTCCGCTAGCGCCTTGGCAAGTTCAGTTTTACCAACACCTGTTGGACCCAAGAACAAAAAGCTACCAATAGGCCTATCAGGGTCACTTAAACCAGCACGGCTGCGACGAATCGCACTTGCTACCGCATGCACAGCCTCGTCTTGACCAATAACACGGTCATGTAAATGTTCTTCCAAATCTACAAGCTTAGCAAGCTCTCCTTGCATCATCTTGGAAACAGGAATACCTGTCCAAGCGCTGACAACCTCTGCGATTTCGTCTTCCGTGACTTCCTCTTTTAAAATTGCACCATCCTGCTGACGCTTAGTAACCAATTGTTCGGCCTCAGCCAGCTTTTGCTTCAGCTCAGGAATGCGTGCATACCTAATCTCAGAAGCCTTGGACAAGTCGCCGTTACGCGTAGCCTGCTCTTCTTCTACATGAGCTGCATCTAACTGGGTCTTTAACGTCTGAACATCCTCAATGACATCTTTTTCATTACGCCATTCAGCCTTACGTGCATCCAGCCATTCTTTGTCAACGGCCATTTGCTTTCGTAATTCTTCAAGACGCTGCCTGGAAGCTTCATCGTCTTCCTTCATGAGAGCCTGCTCTTCAATTTGCATCTGCGTATATTTACGCTGAGCGGCATCAATTTCTTGTGGCATAGAGTCAATTTCTATGCGAAGACGACTAGCTGCTTCATCCATTAAGTCAATAGCTTTATCAGGCAAAAACCTGTCTGAAATATAGCGGTTAGAAAGCTCGGCAGCAGAGACCAACGCAGAATCCGTAATACGGACACCATGATGGATTTCATACTTTTCTTTTAAGCCACGCAAAATAGCTATGGTGTCTTCTACAGTAGGCTCACCAATCACAACCGTCTGGAAACGACGCTCCAATGCAGCATCCTTTTCAATGTACTTACGGTATTCATCAAGCGTAGTAGCACCTATAGCGTGTAATTCACCACGAGCCAATGCAGGTTTGAGCATATTGCCAGCATCCATAGAGCTATCACCGGTAGAGCCCGCACCTACAATAGTATGCAACTCATCAATAAACAAAATGATTTGTCCATCACTTTGCTTTACTTCGCGAAGTACTGCCTTTAAACGGTCTTCAAACTCACCACGATACTTGGCACCTGCGACCATGGCACCTAAATCAAGTGCAATGATGTCTCGATCCTTAAGACTTGAAGGAACGTCGCCAGCAACGATTCGCTGTGCCAAGCCCTCAACAATGGCCGTTTTACCCGTACCAGGCTCACCAATTAGGCAAGGGTTGTTCTTAGTACGACGGCTTAAAACCTGAATGGTACGACGAATTTCATCCGAACGTCCAATAACTGGATCAAGCTTACCTTCTCGAGCCTGCTGAGTAAGGTTTTGGCCATACGTATTTAAGGCGTCGAGCTCTGGCTTGCTGGCCTGATCGGTAACACGTGTATCACCTCTAAGGTCTTGATATGCCTCTTTAATATTTTTAGAAGTCACACCCGCTCGATTCAAAAGCTTACCAGCCTGGCCCTTATCGTCAGCAAGCGCAATCAGCAAATGTTCGCTTGTCGCATAACTGTCGCCCATAGATTCAGCAATCTTTACTGCATTATCAATAATGGATATTAAACCTGGCGTAGGCACAGGCATACCCATAATGCCGCCAGTTACTTTAGAACCATTAGCGATAGCGTCTTCAACAGACTGCTTTAGCTGAGCTGGATCAGCACCCACTCTTTTAACAATAGCGGCAAGATTATTCTCGCCTGAATCAAGCAACGCACTAAGCAAATGGATAGTGTCCACTGACATAGTATCCGCATCGCCAGCTACACTCATAGCATTCTGAAATGCTTCCTGAGCAGTAATAGCCAATTTATCTAATCTCATATCCAACCTCTCATTTTGAAATAGTCGGCATTAAACATCCGTTGTATCAGGAATTAAAGATAGCGCTCTGGACCGCCCAAACAACGCATGCTGTTGGATGTAGTCTCTGGCAGCATCAAAGCGGTCACACTTGCACGAGTTTCGAGTTCATGTACACGATCAGCTAATCGACGAACCTTCTTATGTAATCCGTCTATCTCTTCATCACGCTCATCAAGTCTACCCTTAAGGTCCAGAATTCGAATAACACCTGCAAGATTAATACCTTCGCCTGTAAGCTCATTAATAAGCTCCAAACGCTCGATATCAGCTTGGGAATACATGCGTGTGTTTCCACTTGTACGTTGCGGTGTTACAAGACCCTTTTGCTCATAGATGCGAAGGGTTTGTGGGTGTACACCTGCAAGCTGTGCCGCGACGCCAATCATATACAGTGGTCGATTTCTGTCATCCATTGTTAGCCCTCCAGTCCTGCACGAACGTTTTGTCCTGCGCATTCTGTTGCTGCCTGAAAATCAATCATTGCTTGCTGCTGCTCAGAAGTCAGTGTCGTAGGAACAACAAGCTTAAGTGTAATAATCAAGCTACCGCGACCAGCTCCCTTAATCTCAGGAGCGCCCTTACCACGAAGTGTGAGTTGAGCCCCATCCTGAGTTCCTGCCGGAACTTTTACGCGAACTTTAGTGCCATCTGGCATAGGAAGCACAATTGCTGCACCTAACGCAGCTTCGCTTATTGTGATAGGGACAGCCATCTCAACATTGGCCTTATCTCGCGTATAAAGCTTGTGCGACATAATCTTGGTGGTAATCAGCAAATCGCCTGATGGTCCGCCATTTAAGCCACCTTCGCCCTTTCCACGAAACCTCACACGACCGCCATCCACAGCACCTGCCGGAACCTTAACATCAAGAGTTTCAGTTGATCCACCAGGAACTTTTACGGACACTTTTTTAGTGCACCCATGAAATGCTTCATCAAACGTAACATTGAGTGTCACATTAATATCACGTCCAGTCTTAGGCCGTGGCGGACGCTGAGCACCATACGGGCTTTGACCACCAAATCCACCACCAAAGATATCGCCAATATCCCAGCTAGAGCCAAATGCTCCCTCTCCATTACGGATACTCTCTAAAATGTCGGCCCAGGAGCCAGATCCTGCAAATGGATTTTGACCGCCGTACGCACCACCAAAAGGAACACGATTTGCATCTGCTGTACCATATTGGTCATAAAGCTTACGTTTCTTAGCATCACTAAGCACTTCATATGCTTCGTTGATTTCCTTAAATTTAGATTCATCTCCACCAGCATCTGGATGATGCGTACGTGCAAGCTTGCGATATGCTTTTTTTATTTCGTCTTCCGTGGCGTTGCGGGAGACACCGAGCGTCTTGTAATAATCGGGCGTAGTCGGATTCATATCAACGCCACCTCCTTGGTCTCTCTACAACGAGCGGGCCCACAAAAAGGCCCGCCCATTCACTATTCAGCTTCGCTGTCATTCTTTGGTTCTTCACGCTTAGGACCACCGTTGGCAATTACAACCATTGCTGGCCTAATCACCTTAACGCCTAAGCTGTAGCCCTTTTGATATACCTGAGATACGGTCTCATCAAAAACGGTTACGTCCTCAACGGCTGCCACCGCCTGATGTTGCAAGGCGTCAAATGGCTTACCTTGAGGATCAATCGTAACTAATCCGTGCTTACTTAGCACATCGCTAAGCTTAGAGCTGATGGCTTTTACGCCATCAAGTAAGCCCTGCTCACCATTAGCTTCTGCATGAGCAATTGCGCGCTCAAAGTCATCTAATACAGGCAATACATCGCCCATGAGCTTTTCGGTTGCCCTCAAGCGATTATCGGCAGCCTGCTCAGCAGTACGTTTACGGAAGTTATCCCATTCCGCCTGAAGCCTAAGATACTTATCACGCATCGCCGCAGCCTCAGCCTTAGCAATAGCAATTTCGTCTTCCGTTGGAGCTTGATTAGCCTCAACCTCTGAAACTATCTTTTCAGCTTCAGCTACCACAGCATCTTCAGCGGTGGTATCGGAGCCGATGGTCTCGGCCCCGTTTTGGGTTATATCTTCAGCGCCCTCGCAAGGGATGTCATCTGACTCCGGGGCGACCTTCTTTTCGTCGTCCGTAGCCATGTCTACTTACCTTCGTTCTTATCGTCCACTACTTCGTAGTCAGCTTCAATAGGGCCATCATCAACAGGGCTTTGTGCGCCTGCAGCAGCTGCTGCAGGATCTGCCTGCTGTGCACTGTATACGATTTCTGCTAAGCCATAACCAGCCTGCTGCAATTTCTCGGAAGCAGCCTTGATAGCCTCAATGTCCTGACCGTTTAACGCATCCTTGGCTTCCTGGATAGCAGATTCAGCTTCTGTCTTCTTATCGCCAGGAACCTTATCGCCCAAATCAAGCAACGTCTGCTCAGTAGCATTTACCAAAGAGTCACAGTTGTTACGAACCTCAATTTCTTCCTTACGCTTGGCGTCTTCTTCTGCATGAGCCTCAGCGTCTTTTACCATACGATCAACTTCGTCATCAGACAATGCAGTAGAACCAGAAATAGTAATCTGTTGCTGCTTGCCAGTACCTAAGTCCTTAGCGGAAACGTTAACAATACCGTTAGCGTCAATGTCAAATGTAACCTCAATCTGAGGAACGCCACGACGAGCTGCCGGAATACCAGAGAGCTGGAACTTACCCAAGGTCTTGTTGTCATGGGCCATCTGGCGCTCACCCTGAAGAACGTGAACCTCTACAGAAGTCTGATTATCAGCAGCTGTGGAGTAAATCTCGGTCTTGCGGGTAGGAATGGTGGTATTACGATCAATCATCTTAGTCATAACGCCGCCCATGGTCTCAACACCCAAGGACAATGGAGTGACATCGAGCAACAAAATACCCTCAACATCACCAGACAAAACGCCACCCTGAACAGCAGCACCAATAGCTACTACTTCATCAGGATTTACAGACATGTTAGGCTTTTTGCCAGTCATATGCTGAACGAGTTCCTGAACTGCTGGCATACGAGTGGAACCACCAACCAAGATAACCTCATCGACATCGCCAGTGCCCATACCCGCATCATTTAATGCACGAGATACTGGAGTTTTGCAACGATCAAGCAAGTCGCGAGTAATACGCTCAAACTCAGAACGAGTCAATGTGTAATCCAAATGCTTAGGACCGGTAGCGTCAGCAGTAATAAATGGAAGGTTGATGTTGGTCTGAGTTGTTGCGGAAAGTTCCATCTTGGCCTTTTCAGCTGCTTCCTTCAAACGCTGTAATGCCATCTTGTCAGCCTTAAGCTCAATGCCGCCATTGTCAGCCTTAAACTTATCGTTTAACCAATCGATAACACGCTGATCCCAGTCATCGCCACCGAGGTGGTTGTCACCAGCGGTAGACAATACTTCAAATACACCATCGCCAAGTTCCAAAACAGAAACGTCAAAGGTACCGCCACCAAGGTCGAATACCAAAATCTTCTGGTCTTTATCAACCTTGTCCATACCATATGCCAAAGCAGCTGCGGTAGGCTCGTTGATGATACGCTTTACCTCTAAACCAGCAATCTTACCTGCGTCTTTTGTAGCCTGACGTTGAGCATCGTTAAAATAGGCAGGAACAGTAATAACTGCCTCAGTGATAGGAGCACCTACCTGCTTTTCTGCGTCAGCCTTAAGCTTCTGCAAAACCATAGCGGAGATTTCTTCTGGAGTGAAGTCCTTACCGTCAATGTCAACAACAGTACGACCATCTTTACCAGCCTTAACTTTATAAGCTACGGTCTTTTGCTCTTCGTTGGTCTCGGAGAAATTACGGCCGATAAAACGCTTTACAGAAGAGACAGTATTCTCGGGATTGGTTACTGCCATATTCTTAGCAGCCTTACCTACAACACGTTCACCGTCCTTACGGAAGCTCTCTACAGAAGGGGTAGTACGATCGCCTTCCGCGTTAACCAAAATGGTAGGCTCATTACCTTCCATAACAGCCATAGCGCTGTTGGTGGTACCCAAGTCAATGCCTAAAATCTTACCCATATACGTCAGTCCTCTCTAAATTGTGGAATCTGTTTCCACGGTGACAAGGTTTTCCTTGCCGACTGTTATTACCTCAATCGGTTTACTGATGTCACATACTCATATGTATCTAACCTCAGTACAATTCGTACTATAAAATCTAAGTGCCTTATTGTCAACTTAATTTAGGCACTTGTAGACATGTTACTTAAATGTTACTTTAGGGATTTCCTAAGTGCCTCACGTTTTCGCAGGTTATTAGATTTTTTATACTATCTACAAAAAAATACCTGAGTATAAAAAAGAACCGCTCATGACGATATTCATCACAAACGGTTCATAAATCTAAGTCTTCGGTTGTTAAATTTTATAAGTGTAGACGGTGATTACCTCTTCAAAACTTGTTTTTAGTGCTGGCAAGCCTGATCAGAACTCATGATAGAGGACTTGCCTGCTGCAACTAATGCAGCTACCTTACCTACATTAGGCTCAGATGCATCATAAAATACAGTAATACCTACTCCTTCAAATCCCTGCAAAGGACGAAGGCCCATACCGGCTACTACGATTGCAGTAGCACCTGCATCTTTAAGTAAACTTACTGGACGCATGCAACCGCCCTCTACATGTGGTGGATTTGCAACCACCTTAGAAGAAATGATTTCATTGTTTACAATCTCCACCAATGTAAAGCACTCACAGTGACCAAAATGACCAGAACGTTCTGCGTCAAGACCACCCTCACCCATAGATGGGACAGCAAGAATCATATCTTCCATTACTCCTCCTAAATCCTACTTATTATGTGTCAATTCGTGATTATAGCACTAATTACTCATCATGCCGGATTTCCAGGAATTAATATCCTCCACACGAATCACCGATACAACATCACGTACAGTATTGAGTTTTCGCAGGTCATCAAGAGCATCTTGGACATTACTCTCCTGTGCTTTATGGGTAACGTAGATAAGAGATGCCGTATCCAAATCATTGTCTTCAGTCTGATTTACATGTGCAATCGAAATATTATGTTCCGCTAAAACTGTCGTGACCTGAGCTAAAACTCCGATTTCATTGCATACTTTCAAGCGAATGAAATAACCCGTATTTAAATCAGCAATGTTTCTAATAGGTAATATACGATCAAAAGGCTTGCTCTCAGCAAGTGGCGCAACACCGCGAGAGAGAGGGCCAGCAAGCGCCATAATATCTCCCATTACCGCACTAGCAGTTGGGAAAGAGCCTGCACCTGCCCCATAAAACATAGTCTCACCTACAGCATCACCAACCACAAATACCGCATTCATAGCACCATCAACACTTGCTAACTGATGCTCTGCTGGAATCATAGTTGGATGCACACGGACGTCAATGCCAGTTTCAGTCTTTCGGCCAACCGCTAATAATTTAATGACATAGCCAAGCTCTCGAGCATAAGCAATATCTTCAGCCGTAATACCACGAATGCCTTCCATAAAAACATCTTGCGTAACAACGCGTGTCCTAAAGCCAATAGACGACAACAACGCAATCTTGGAAGCCGCATCAAATCCGTCAACGTCAGCAGATGGATCTGCTTCAGCATACCCAGCCTCCTGCGCCGCCTTTAGGACCTCTTCAAACGAACAACCTTCATGCTGCATACGAGACAAAATATAGTTCGTAGTACCATTCATAATGCCAGCAATGGTCAAGATGTCATTACCCATTAAATCATGCTCAAGCACATGCACTACAGGAATACCACCTGCTGCGGCCGCTTCGCAACGAATCTGCACACCATGAGCATTAGCTAGTTCTGCTAAATGCTCTACATGCTGTCCTAACAGCGCCTTATTGGCAGATACCACATGCTTGCCATACTTAAAGGACTCTTCAAAAATATCCATAGCAGGATGAATGCCACCAATAAGCTCTACCACAATGTCAACCGCAGGGTCACTTACTACATCATGCCAATCGGTCGTAAAGATTTTAGAATCAATTCCCAAACGCTCTACAACGTCTGCTTCACGTGCACACGCGCGGCTGATAACCAGGTCAATGCCATAGTTGTTTAGATAATCATCATGATGTGCCTGCAATAATTTAACGACACCACCACCAACGGTACCCAAACCAATCATACCTATATGAATAGTACGCATATAACCTCCTTAATTACTTCGTGTAAGGTGTTATTGTAATTGATATATTTATTCAAAATGCTCACGTAGCTCAGAGGGCTTAAAGACGCCCTTATTGGTAATAATGCCATCGATAAGCGCTGCCGGCGTTACGTCAAATGCCGGATTATAAACACATGCACCTTCAATGGGACAATCCGTAACCTCTAAAGTATCCCTAAACTCAATAGGAATCTGAGACCCCTCTTCAAGCGTCATATCGATAGTAGTTTCTGGTGCCGCCACGTAAAACGGAATATTATGATACTGGGCCAGCACTGCCACACCATACGTACCAATCTTGTTTGCTATGTCGCCATTTGCACAAATGCGATCTGCACCCACGATAACCGCATCAATCTTACCCTGAGCCATTAAACTTGCAGCCATGTTGTCGCATAATAATGTTACCGGTACCCCAGCACGCGCCAACTCCCAACGCGTCAATCGAGAGCCCTGCCCCAGCGGACGAGTCTCATCAGCGTAGACCATTTCAATCTTGCCCGCCTCAAATGCTGCATAAATAACGCCTAATGCCGTACCATAAAATGCCGTAGCTAAAGAGCCCGCATTGCAATGTGTCAATACACGAGAACCTACCGCCAATAGCGGCTCGCCATACGCACCAATAGCACGACAACACGCTTCGTCTTCTTTTATGATGTTATTCGCCTCAGCTACCAATACAGTTTGTATTTCTTGAAGCGAAGAGCCCATAGCTTCAAGCTTTCGCACACACGCTAAACCACGCGCAACCCCCCAAGACAAATTTACGGCCGTCGGACGAGCGTCCGAGATTTCCTGCCCTACTTTCTCAAGCTCCTCAAGTAACGCTGTTGCATCTTGAGCTTGTGACTGGTTAATAGCGTATATCGCCAAGCCAGCAGCTCCAGCAACACCTAATGCTGGCGCACCACGTACTACTAAGCGCTTAATAGCATCAATCATGTCCTCATACGTAATAACCGCAATTTCAACTAATTCATGTGGAAGCTTTGTTTGGTCGATCATGATCACGCTTTTACCATGCGGCGCAATACTAATAGTTCGAGGAATACGCTCTACTCCCATATCGAATTACTCCCATACGCTATCTAGCACATCTGGATTAAGACCCAAATGTAATTGTTCATCCATACGTTTTAAATCGCCTTTTGTAAGCATAGCTGCACCTCTAAATTGGTTGTAGGACGGCTTGCAGCCTGCCTTGGCTGATGATGTAGCGCTGCGCACATCAAGCGCAATCCGCGCTGCTTTTTCAAGAGTTTCAACCAATCCATATACATCATCAAGGCTTGATCCCCACACCAGTATGCCATGCTTTGCCCACAATGCCGCTTGATAATGCTTAGCCACCTCAACGCTAGCTTTAGCAAGTTCCAGACTTCCTGGCACACAGAAATCCACGGTGCCAATACCTTGAGGGCAAAACAGCGGACACTCTGTAAAGGTGGACCATAACTCCGCAGTAAGACGAGCGCCTACCAAAGGCACTACCATATGAGAAAGGGCAATTAAGTTTGGAGTATGAGCATGGTATACCACACGATGTGCAGCCAAAAGTTCTTCCTTGCATGCATACTGACTATCTGCACTTGAAATGCCTATGTGCTCTTTGCATAGCATTTCGAGACGTTTTGCATGCACCATAGCATGACAGACAAGTTCGCTTGTAGGGCGTTTGCCCTGAGTAAAGCCTGCCACAATGTCGTATCCTTCACCTGAATCATGAATACGAATCAGACCCGTATCGCGATCGGGATGCGTGGCGACATTTTTCATCAAGCAGCCACTTGCCGTGACCAAAAGATACCCACCTGCTAATTCAGGCACTCGGTGCGCAAGAGGAAACGATCGAGTGCACGATTCATCACGTCCACCGCAATTCACAACATCGACCGTACAAGCGTATTGTTTCTGCAAAACAGTGTATGCGCGTATCAGTTCGTCAACCTCTGCCTCATCTAGCAAGACGCTTACATTTCCGCCATTGTACTCATGCCATCCACGCGCGGCCACCAAATTACAAAAACCTACAAGCTCATCAAGTATCGTCATTTTTTTCACCCTTAAAGCTTCTTGTGACAAAAAAGACGCCCCCGTACACGGAAGGCGTCTTTTTACGTTCAGCGTATGCGAGAAACTAATCCTCTGCTACCTCAGTAATGCAACCCATTGGGCACTCGTCAACGCAATCACCACAACCGATGCAAGCGTCTTCGTTCTCAACAACTACTACGCCACCTGAGATTTCCAAAACTCCCTGAGGGCAAGCATCTACACAAATACCGCAACCGATGCAATCGTCAACTTCAACTATTGGATGAGGCATGCTCACTCCTAACTTCAAAAACTTATATGCCAAATAAAAATGTGTCTATATCCACCCTATAGACAACTCATAAGGGCAAAATACCATTACTTGGGGCGATTGCAAGCTTTTTATAAAAATAATATTTGGACGGATACATATTTGGAACCATTTCGTTTATTTTTTATCTTTTCCAAGGTCAGGGACCTAATAAGTATCTCATGGTTAACTTTTGCGAAGAGAGCAGAGTATGACCTAACTACCTTGAGGCCTAATAGTATCTGTGAGATACTATTAGGCAATATATACGCTTGCTTCTTTTACTGGAATCTAAGGTAAAGATATTACTATGGCTACAAAATTTTCTCGTTCGCATACCCCTCTTGAAACCACGCTGTCGTATTTATCGGACTCATGGAGATTTTTAATCGTATATCATCTCATGCACAACACCATGCGCTTTGGCGAATTGCAAAAAGCTATTGGCACTATTTCTCAAAAGGTTTTAACAAATAATCTCCGAGCCATGGAAGAAGACGGTTTATTAACGCGTACGGTCTTTCCTGAAATTCCACCACGTGTTGAATACGCCCTAACCCCTAAAGGCCAAAGCCTTGCACGCGTGATTGACGCTATGAATGCTTGGGGTAAAAAAAATATGAACTAACTGCGCAATGCCTTCATCAACGCCCAATCGCGCTGCTTTGTAACAGGACTTTTCAAATCCGCTTCAAATGACGTAAACGCTACAACATTGCGGCCCATGGCACGACTTTTTTGATCAAGCACAATATTCTCACGAAACGCTTTAGACACAAGTGCACAGGCCAACTCATCAGCAATAACCACCACGCGAGGGTCAATCCCCTCAAGACACGCAAACAGCTCACGATCTCCGCCATCTACTTCAAAACGTCCTGCGCAATTCACAAAAACGGTATCGTATCCCAACGCTTTCATGGCTGCTTCAAGTGCCGTGCGCACCTCCTGAGACGGCGCACCGTAGGAAACAACACAAGCATGAGCGTCCATAGACCCGTCTATGACATCAGCAAACACAGCGAGTTCTGCTGCCTTTGTTTCACTAAACATGTTACTTTTACTTGGTTTTTTCACACCGATTTCCCATTTCAACTTTACAGGCTGCTAACTACTGTAATAATAACCTAAATGTAGAGTGCAAAGTACACGTATTCAATCAATCACACGGGAGGTATAACATGTGTACAAATGGTGTTAACACTGGCCAGTTTGAACAGATGATTGAGCAGATCGATGACCATTTGAAGTTGGAGCGTCGTTGGAGCCACCTATTAGGTCATATGGCTGAAGATGCAGGTTTTGATGTCGTATGTGAGAAAATGCATGCAGCTCAGGCCTTGATTGACGATGCACGAGCAATGCTCGATGAAGCCAAGGATGCTTTAGAAGACGATGCTAAAAAAACTAGCGGCGTAACGGTAGAATTGGTCTAATTATGAGTCTTATGCGATTCTCTGTCGCAATGCCTGAAGATCTCTTGATGAGTTTTGATGAGCTTGTTGCTCGTCGCGGCCTTGCAAAAAACCGAAGCGAAGTTATTCGCGACCTTGTTCGAGAAGCGCTTATCGATGAAGAATGTGGTACCCCTGGTGAAATCGTCATGGGTACCCTTACTATCGTCTTTAATCATCATACGTCAGATGTGCGCGAAAAGCTCGATACTATTCAACATGAATTTTTTAATCAAATCATTTCAACGCTCCATATCCATATGGATGCCGACACCTGCATGGAAACTATCATCCTTAAAGGCGAAGCAAGCGTTGTAAAAACTATTGCTGATATGATTTTAGGCACCAAAGGCGTTTCTCATGGCCACCTTACCACCACAAGCACAGGCTTCAATGCGTTTGAAGACCCACGTGAAGACACTGACTTTGGCCCTATCACGCATGAAACACACAGCCATATCCATACTCATGACCACAGTGCTCACACGCATATGTGCGACCACGCCACGTCTGAGCATACCTGCATTTAGGCTGTACTACGTACTACCACATGGAGAACCATATGAAGGAAGCACTCAATATTGAGGTCCATGGCGTGGTTCAAGGCGTAGGCTTTAGGCCTTTCGTGTACCGCGCTGCTGCACACCATCTCATTACGGGCTGGGTGCTCAATGACACCGCCGGTGTGTTCATCCACGCTGAAGGCGAATCTAAAAATCTTGACGAGTTTGTTATGGAACTGTCCAACGATGCGCCAGCTGCTGCTCGCGTAAAAGAAATAGAAATGCATGAAGTCCCGCTTGAGGACTTTTCTGATTTTTCTATCCGTTATTCAAGCGATGCCGAAACCGATTCAACTACTCTTATTTCACCTGATTTAGCTACATGCGATGAATGCATTGAAGAGCTGTTCGACCCCACAAACCGTCGCTATCATTACCCATTTATAAATTGCACTAATTGCGGTCCACGCTTCACTATTATTGATGATTTGCCATACGACCGCTGCAATACATCCATGCACACGTTTGATTTTTGTCCAAAATGTGCTCATGAATATAAAAACCCCGCTGATCGTCGATTTCATGCACAACCTGATGCATGCTTTACTTGCGGCCCTCATATCTCTTGGAAGCATTCAGATTCCGATGAGATTTCATGGGGTACCACTCGTCAATCAAGCGATCAGATTATTCATACTGCCTCTGAGATGTTACAAGAGGGCAAAATTATCGCCATTAAAGGCTTAGGTGGATTTCATATTGCATGTGACGCCACTAATCCTGAAGCACTGGCCACATTGCGTGAGCGCAAGCATCGTTTTGGCAAGGCATTTGCTGTTATGGTACGCACTGTTGACCAGGCTCGTGAGCTCTGTGAGATTAATGAAGCCGAAGAGCGTTTATTATCTGGCTCTGTTCGTCCTATTGTCTTATGTAAAAAGCGAACTGATGTCACGTATGCAGCAGGACTTGCTGATGAACTTGGTGAAATAGGCATCATGCTTGCCTATACCCCACTGCAGCATTTATTGCTCGCTGACTTTGACGGTCCTTTGGTCATGACATCAGGAAACATGCATGACGAGCCTATCCAAACAGACGATGAAGCCGCATACAAAGCATTATCGAGTATTGTTGATGGCTTTATCGGCAACAATCGCCCTATCAAAACACGCTTTGATGACTCTGTTGTACGCGTAATCACCGCAGCTAGTGCAGGTGACGCCGTACAAGTCATTCGTCGTGCTCGCGGTTTTGCCCCAATGCCTTTATCTATCACACGTACCAATAATACCGACACCATTTTAGCCGCTGGCCCTGAGCAAAAGAGCACGTTTACGCTATTGCGTAATCAGGACGGCTTTATCAGCCAGCATATCGGTGATATGGAAAATGCGCAGACCTACGATGCATGGCTTGAAGCCAAGGCAACGTTTGAATCACTATTTGAAGCTAGCCCAACCCATATTGCATGCGATATGCATCCTGAATATCTCAGCAGTAAATGGGCCCAAAAACAACATGATGAACACGCAATAGACCTTATTAAGATCCAGCACCACCATGCACACATTGTTTCCGTTATGGCGGAAAACGATATCACAGACGCCACTATTGGCATCGCGTTTGATGGCACTGGGTATGGCAATGATGGCGCTATTTGGGGCGGCGAAGTTATGCTGTGCAATCTCACCGACTTTGAGCGTTTTGCCAACATGGCCTACATGCCAATGCCTGGCGGAGCTGCTGCTATCAAAAACCCTCTGCGCATGGCGTATGGTGTGCTGTGGGCATCAGACTTACTTGAACATCCAGCAGCGCAAACCATGCTTGACAACCTTGGAGAAGCTGCAGGTATTTGCGATCAGATGATTGAGCAAAGCATTAATTGCCCATTCACATCAAGTGTTGGACGCCTTTTTGATGCCGCTAGTGCACTATGCGGTGTGTGCTCTTCGTCTCAATATGAAGGTGAAGCGGCCGTTAAATTTGAAGCAGCCATGTATGGCACAAAAGCTGACGCGGTTTTGGCGGATGCTGTACTTGATGACGAGCGTTACCGCATTGATATTGTCAAAAACACGGCAACCGAAGAAAGCACAGCCCATGACACGAGTGTATTGCTCATGGATCCAGCACCTTTGTTTGCCGCGCTACTCGATGACATCAGTCAAGGAGTTGCTGTGCCGATTGTGGCTATGCGCTTCCACCTTGGCATTGTGACCGCTATCATTCAGATTTGTCAGATAGCGCAAGCGGTATACGGAATTTCCACCGTAGCGTTAGCTGGCGGAGTGTTTATGAATCGATTCCTCATTCAAAATACCATTGCCCAACTGGAAGCATGTGGCTTTACGGTTGCTATTAATAAAGATTTACCGCCTAATGACGGAGCTATCTCATTTGGACAGGCTGCTATTGCAGCAGCTCGATTGTAAGGAGCGTCACCTGTGTGTTTAGCCATTCCAGCTCAGGTAACAACAATTAATGAAGACAACTTGGCAACGGTTGATATTTTAGGTATCAGCCGTACCATTTCCTTAGATTTAACACCTCAAGCTACAACTGGCGACTATGTTTTAGTCCATGCTGGTTTTGCTATCGAAGTTGTAAGTCCTGAAATCGCTCAAGAAACACTTGATTTAATCAAACAGTTCCCTGAGCTTGTTTAACAGCGAGAGTGTGTATACATGATTGACCAAAAGTCCTTTAAAGACCCTGTGCTTGCACGAGGTCTTATTGAAAGTATTCAGGCATTAGCTCCTGAGCACGCCACGTTAATGGAGGTGTGCGGAACGCATACGGTCTCCATTGCTCGCAATGGCATCCGTGATCTTATGCCTAAAGGATGTCGCCTTGCAAGCGGTCCGGGATGTCCTGTATGCGTTACCAGTAATAAAGATATCGACACAGTTATTGCGCTAACCCGTATCCCTAACATTATTATCACCACCTTTGGCGATATGACACGTGTCCCTGGATCCACCTCGTCACTATTAAAAGAGCAAGCTTCAGGACGCGATATCCGCATTGTGTATTCTCCGCTTGACGCATTGCACATTGCACGAGAAAATCCTAATCGTGAGGTTATTTTTGTTGGAGTTGGTTTTGAAACAACCACTCCACTTGTGGCTATGGCTATCAAGCGCGCAGCTGCCATGAAACTTACTAATTTTAGTGTATTTGCAGCTCATAAAAATATGCCTAACGCGTTAGATGTGTTGATGGGAGATCCTGAACTTAAAGTAGATGCCCTAATTTTACCTGGTCACGTAAGCACTATCATCGGCATGAAACCTTATCAGTTCTTGGCTGAAAAATATGGCATTCCTGGAGTTATCACTGGTTTTGAGCCTCTAGATATCATGCAAGGTATCGCCATGATTATGCGTCAACTACATGAAGGCCGTGCCGAGATTGAAAATGCCTACGCTCGCGGTGTTATGCCTGAAGGAAATCCAGTCGCTCTTGCCGCAATCGATGAAGTATTTGATACATGCACCGCTACATGGCGCGGGTTAGGCCCTATTGGAGGCTCTGGATATCGTATCCGAGAGTCCTTTAGTCAATTTGACGCTTTAGTCCGTTTTAATCCTAGTATTGAGCCAACAATCGATCCTAAGGGTTGTCGATGTGGCGATGTTTTGCGCGGTATTATGCCACCAAGCGAATGCCCATTATTCCGCTGCGTATGCACGCCTGAAAATCCTGTCGGCCCTTGTATGGTAAGTAGTGAAGGTTCTTGCGCCGCTTACTATCGCTATTACTAATCGGAGGAAAATCATGACTGACGAAACAGTATTACTTGGCCACGGTAGTGGCGGTACCATGATGAAGCGCATCATTGATGACGTATTTGCCCAGGCTTACGGCAGTCAAGAACTTGCACAAGGCAATGACGCTGCAGTTCTTCCTTGTCCTACCCCCAGTGAGCGTCTCGCTTTTTCTACCGATACGTTTGTTGTAACACCACATTTCTTCCCTGGTGGAGATATTGGTCGATTGGCTGTATGCGGCACGGTAAACGATGTTGCCACCTCGGGCGCTATTGTTAAGTACATTTCCGTTGCCATGGTGCTTGAAGAAGGTTACCCCATGGATAACCTTAAGCGCATTTGTGAAACCATTGCCCACACCGCTCAAGAAGCAGGTGTTCATGTAGTAACAGGAGACACTAAAGTTGTTAACCGTGGTCATGGGGATGGTATTTATATCAATACCGCTGGTATTGGCTTAATTCCAGAAGGCCGCGATTTATCTGGCGCATACTGTAAACCTGGAGACGTTATTTTAATCACTGGCACACTGGGTGATCACGGTATTACCATCATGAGTCAACGCGAGTCATTGAGCTTTAACGCCGATATTGAAAGCGATGCCGCTCCGTTGAATCACTTAATTAACGAAGTATTAGAGGCTGCACCACATACTCGTTGTTTTAGGGACCCTACCCGCGGTGGTATCGCTTCCACATTAAACGAGCTCGCCGAGCAAAGCGGCGTTGATATGCTCATTCGTGAAGACGATATACCGGTTAAACCAGCTGTTTTGGGCGCCTGCGAGATGCTCGGCTACGATGTATTGCAAGTAGCTAATGAAGGCAAGATGGTATGCGTTGTCCCAGCTGAAGAGGCAAGTGCTGCCTTAGCTGCCATGAAAAACAATATTTATGGTCAGGATGCTGCTATTATTGGTATTGTTCAGCAGAGCAATCCTGATCGTGGTCATAAGGTATATCTTGGA
>RCNH01000168.1_pt1 | contig 32123 bp, 27 predicted proteins | sample 2041161 | NCBI WGS metagenome assembly RCNH01 (sample SAMN09708215, study PRJNA481090) | Feces metagenome, whole genome shotgun sequencing project. | biome: feces | host: Leptonychotes weddellii | place: Antarctica: Sion Island | collected 2010-03-01 | reverse complement strand
TAAGGTGGGCCTCGATGTAGTCGATGGCCCGTTGTATTCCGGTAATCCAATCCATATCATTTCCTCCTGTCTGGCGTTATCATACCAGAAGGTGATTCTAAAATCCCGACTTGCTGTGCTCTTTCGTGTCGGTGAACAAAATCGAAAGAGTCAGAGCATACACTTATACAGGGCCGCCGGGATTTACCGGTGGCCCTGTATTTTCAATTGATTATGCTTTCATGAACTCGTAGCAGCCCATCTTTGTCAACTGAACAAAGCCCAGGAATTCATAAAAGGCAATGGTTTTTGGCGTGTTGTCGGTGGCCAGAACAATCTGTCTGACCTCCCGGAAGCACTCCAGCACCGCCCGCACCAGCGCTGTACCGATGCCCCGGCGCTGATACTCCGGCAGTACCAGAATGTCTTGGATATATACGATGGTCTGCCCATCGCCTACTGTGCGGATCACACCCAGAAGCATGTCGCCTTCATAGGCCGCCAGTGTCAGAAGGGAATTCTCAAAGCCTGCTTTCAGCGATTCCGGGTCATCTGTATAGGCCGTCCAGCCAACGCTGCTATAAAGGTTCAGAATTTTCTGTTCATTGTAGCTTGTATATTCTCTGATTTCCATATTAGTAACCTCCAATCAAAACAGGAATGTTACTGAGCGATACGCAATCTCATCACAACCACTCCTTTTTTATTTTATAGAAGCAAGCACACAATTCAGTTCGTATAACGCTGTGCGATTAGAGTCCCATTTCAGCTTTTTTACTGCTTCCTCGTAAGTCGTCCAGATATATTTTGTATGTTCCGCAGACAGTGTAATGTCTCCGGTGCATTCCACACCAAATGCATACTCAGGAATTACATATGTATCCTTGTCCCAGTTCCTACGGTGCTTTTCCTGAATCACGGTTACAGGAAGATAGGATAGACTTTTGAGTTCTTTCCAGTTTGTTGATTTTATGCCACTTTCTTCAAAAGTTTCCCTTTTCGCAGTTTCTAACGGTGTTTCGGTATTTTCTCCACCGCCTGCAATAAATTGCCATTCATCTGAATCTGCACGACGGAATATGCAGAACAATCGTTGTGATCCAATTACTTTATAAGGAATTACAAGAATTTGGAATGGCGCTCTCATTTCAATCACCTCAATTGAAGTCAATATATTTAACACTAAGTGATTAAATGCTAATCACACCGACGTTACAAGCTCTTTCTTGGCTTCCGCAACGACTTCAGGTTCCCCAGTTTGAATTGCCTTGTAAAGCCAATACTCGGCCTTTTCCCGATTTTCCTCCACATAAATCCCTTGGTTATAAAAGCGCCCAACCAGTTCCATTCCCTTACCATAGCCAGCCTCAGCACTTTGGAGATACAAGGTGTAAGCTTCTTCCAAATTGACATTGGTTCCAAAGCCGTAATGATAGCAGATTCCCAGATTATAAGTAGCTTCCACATGACCCATGCGGTACGCCTTCGTAAGCAGGATGAAGGCTCGATCATTGTCCTCTGGGACTCCGTCACCGTAAATGTATCTCATTGCAAGCTCGTATAACTGCTGTGCGTTCATTTCTTCACCATTCAGAAGGCTATTATGGTATTGAACAAATCGGGGATCTTGTTTCCTATATTCCTCTGTGATCCCGAATGCATCCACTCTTTCCTGCAATTCATCCCGAAGAAAAGACAGATACGCTTCACTTCGCTCGTAGGAATGGATCTCACAAATTCCTTCCCCGGTAGCCTTCATAATTTCCATATAGATATCAGGAATGTTTTCCTCTGAAACAACTTTCGCAGGAGAAGAGCAAACCAGTTCCTCATCCCATCCGGTCATTCCCCTTTGGAAATCAGTTTCTTCCACGGTGTACAGAGAGCAGCTCTTACCGGAATAGACTTGCTTGATGGCATCCGGATAACATTCATACAAAACGGCTTTTCCATCCTCCGCATCGATCAAAAGATCAAAATCATCCTTGGGAGTTCCAAAAAGGATTGCCATCAGTTTGGAGCGAATGGCATATACATAAGGCTTTCCGTGTGTAGAAACCTGTGGCTTCAATTCTTTGAGGCCGGCAATGTGGGAAGCATGATATAGCATAGTATTTCTCCTTTTACAGGAATTCCAGATGGGCGTTACCTGTGTAAATTTCACCGTTGATTTGTTCCTTGATTTGATCTGCAAGGGTAGATTTCCCCGTACAGCTTTCTCCAATGATTGCAATAACCATTTTATTGCCCTTCAAGCTCATTTTTTCTTAAAATATGCCACATATCATTTCCAACAAATCCGCATTTTCGGTATAGCGCTTCTGGATTCGATGGATTCTCTACCTGCCCAGATACGGTTGCGAACCGAGCTTTTTTCGCTATACGGCACAGCAGTTCTGAGACAATGTAGGTTCCAAGTCCGCATCCTCTGTATGCTTCGGAAACCTGAATCCATTCTAAAACTCCTTCTTCTGTGTCTTTATCCAGTTCGGCAATCCCGGTTGCTGCGATCTCTCCGTTTTTTTCGTTCTTAACAGCAATCCATAGTTCGGGTGAATAAGTAGGATGTTTAGAATAGCCCCTTATCTCATTTTCAGTCATGGATATGTCTGTATAGCAGCGGTTAATGTGCATAGCATAATCACCCGGAGCGATATGACATAAATAAAAACCGTCCGGAAGACTAGGCGAATGCAATTTCCTTAGGTCATGCCTGATACGAAAGTAAACTTCATCCGTATATTGCTTCAAATAATCCTGCGTAAAATCGCAGTCGTGGAAAATCAGCATATTTTCCGGGAGAGTCATGTGAACGGTTTTCCAATAGGGCAAGGAAGATGCCCTGCACGGGTTTTTCAAATAGGCATTCTTTGATATATTCATTTCCAATCCTCTTTAATCCATTCCACAATATATCTGCAAAGTGTCTCTGCAATGGCACAAACCACGAAATTAACTGCATACTGCTGATTGTGTGATCAACATTCTCGCTCATATTGACATACTTTTTCCTCAATGATCCGTTTCTTCTCCGCTGGAATTGACTCAAATAGTGTAATCTCTGCCTTTTTCCCTTTTCGCTTCCAGGTTCCTGCAATTCGGCCATTCAGCAAAATGGTCGGCTTTACAATTCCTGCCAGGGTGAAAACAGAACGAAGATGCTCCGGAGGAAGATACAGGCTTTCCGCCTTTTGATACCCAAGCATCAGCGGATCAAACCCGGCCAGGAACAAACAATCCGGGACAATCTTTCTATAATCCGTACCATTGTCTATATAGTAATATGTTCTTTCATTACAAGTAGCTGTTTCCAGAGGCAGCTGCTTCATATACTTTCTGATTTCAGCCTGTGTTGTCCCGAAAAAGTATGCTGCATCCTTGATTGTTGCGGGGCCATAATGCGTAAAATAGCGCCGGCTCAATTCCAGTTTTGCAGTCTCTTCTGACATTGGCTCAAAGGGAGGACAAATGCAAAAGGCTTTCTTTTCCTGCACTTTATGGCAGATTCGTCCGGATTCACACAGCGCCCGGATGGTGCCGCCCCAGGAATTAAAGACACTTTCTGCTTCTGTTTCCGTCATGCCTTTTTCAGAACAAATATCCTTGAGCCCTTCCCGGGTATCAATACCGGAGGCAATGCTGTCCACAATCAGATCCGCAAAATACTGCTTGCGGCCTTTTGTGATAAATTCGTCTTCCTCCAAAGTATCGCAGGGCCGCAGAAAGTGGCTTCTTCCCTCATGCAGAAAAAGCGGCAGATCGCTCTCAGCAAAAATATGCATCGTTCCCCGATTGGTCCAGCTTTTTACAAGTCCCGCTGTCTGTCCTTCTTCATAATCATTGGATCGAATTCTCAGGGCATGGCAGGCATTGGATAGGAACTGCGCCTGCATTCCGCAAAGATCCTTCACTGCATCCAGATAATCTACCGGCTCCAGCAGGTGCTGATTGGTAAGCTGCCGAATCTTCAGTTCTTCTAACTCCATAGAATCCACTCGCCTCACACATTGTTCATTCACAAATCCTGAAAGCTTCTTTTATATAGGTATTATAAGACTCTTTCAGATTGAGCTGAAAAAGAGAAAGCAGTTCCATCGCCGCAGGATCACAGTCATCTGCTTCAAAGAAAAGCGTGGGAAATTGGGAAAACATCTCTTTTACGATCCCTGCTGCAAAATCCCTGAATCCATTTATATCTGAAGTGCAGCAATATGCTATCTCATTTTCCTCAATAAATATTGCCTGTTTCAAAACTCCCGTTTCTCGCATAAAATACGCTGTTTTCGGAATTTCTTTGGAAAACTCAGCAAACGAGGCCGTCAACGGACTGATTTGCTTATGGGTATCCTGATAGTAGCGATATAAAAGATCCATACAGTCAAGATAATCAGGCTCTCCTGCATGACATTGCGGGACCAAATAATCGGGCTGGATACTCTTCACCAAATCCTTTTCCGTCACTTCTGCTTCGTAACACTTGCGTCTGCAGTGAAACCCGGCAGCTTCCAGAAAACAGATTGTTTCTTTCTTATCAGACCCCAGCATAATCTGCAGGGGCATGTGAACAAGGGCAGACAGCTGCTCCCCGAAATCCGGAGCAAACCTGACATCGTATGTAGACAAGTTCATGCCAAAATGACATGTAGATGCATGAAATTTGCTATGGTGAAGAGATACCGTTCCGATATTCCTGGATTTCCAAAATACACTGTAATTTCCGTTCCCTCCATTGTGAAAATAGATTTCCATGCCTCTCATGCCCCTTATTTCTCTAAAACTGAAAACTCAAAAATAACAGAATTCTGCCAGCGCTCCTCATTATCTTCATCACGGTCAACGATTATACCGCCCATTTTCTCATAAAAGCCAATGGCGTTATGGTTATCAGGCTGGCAATGGCAGTAAAATACCGAGATGCCGTTATCCAGGCAGTACTGACGGATAAAATCAAATGTTTGCCTTCCAACGCCTTGTTTTTGCGCCCGGGGCAGTAAATATAGAGACTGCAGAAGCATGGTTTCGCCGTGCCGCAGTGTCAGATACCCAACTCGTTCTCCATCGACAGAAATAAACCAGTTCCGATACACTGGATTCCGAAGCCGGATAATATCCTTTTCCCGGTGCCAGCCGTAGTCAAACTGATCGATCATTGCATCCGGGTAAATTCCACGATAAGTGGATGCCCAGGCCTTTTGCCGCAGAATTCCAAGGGCAGAAACCTCTGATTCGGGAATCGGGATAAATTCGGCTTTCATCTGTGGCTTTCTGAATACCAGATAGAACTGTCCGTCCTCCATTTGGGTTCTTTCACTTTGCAACCCAAAATCCATACAGATCTCTTTAATCGTAGAGGCTGTCTGATTCTTGATGTCGCTGATGATGCCGTAGGTTGTATGAATTTTCTCCGTCGGCAGCTGAATATCCAGATCCACAGTAAACGGTTCCGGATAGGCAGATGATATTTCTGCATCCCAGATGTGAAGATCTCCTCCCGGTTTCAGTACACGGGTTGCTTCTGAAATCGCCTTGAATTGTGTATCTGCGTTCATAAACATCAAGCTGTAGAAGAATGTTACATGGTCAAAGGCATGTGCTGGAAAGGTAAGATTGCAGGCATCCATTAGAAGCTTTTCGTATCCATCAGGGGCTTCATCCAGTTCTTCCTGACAGTTGTCAATGGCAGTCACCTGGTGGTCGTAGACTCTACCGATGATTCCTTCTCCACCGCCGCCAATGTCCAGAATGGAGCCATTCAAACTTCGGGTTATTGTTACCATTTCCATTTCCTCACATCTCTTTTACCCATTTACCATATACTTCGGAATTCAAATCCTCAGAATAGCCCAGATGAGTATAGCCCAGTTTTTCAAGAAGGGCGATGCTTGCTTTATTCTCAGGCTCTGTAAAGCTGATAAATTCCCAATCCGGATATGCTGCATGCAGCTTTTCAATCAGCAGCGACAGTGCTTCAAAAGCATACCCCTTTCGATGGTGCTTGTAGGAAAAAGTATATCCGAGCGAGATGCAGCCGTCATTCGGCATCACAACAATCTCTCCAACCATCTCATCTGTATCTTTTAATGCAACTGCAAGCATAAAATTATGGTACACAGTAATACCATCATTTTTCCGTTCCTTAACTAGATTTTCTATTTCTTTCAGTTTCTTTACCTGCCCACGCTGATAGCGGGAACAGCTTTCGTTGTTGCGGTAATCGTAAATAATAGGCGCATCTTTTTCGGCCAAGCTACGAATCACCAAGCGGTCTGTTCTGTAAAATTCCATAGAAGCACCTCCCGAATATCACTTATACTGAGTCATATAATAATTTTGATAGATATGATTTTTCGTCTTTGAAATATTATATCATGTGGAGCTGAATTTGCGAATTATTTTTTGCTTAAGAACTGCTTGCTTTACTGTTTTGAAGTTGGTTTGAAAACCAAAATGGATTTTCCTCGCAAAAGGCGCTGCTTACTGCCATTATCCTACATTCAGACAGAACTCAAAAGCAGGGGCAATCCCGAAGGACTACCCCTGAATAACAGTTATGTATAAATCAATTCGGTGTTGACAATTTCCATCGCTCTGCTGCGGATATTGTTCATGTGCTGAACCCACAGCATTGGATTTTCAGCCTTGAGTTTCTCTGTAATATCTTCCTTTTCGGAAAGCTCGTCCACAAGACTATCAAACACCTTCTGTACCTGTTGTTCCACATCGGCAAGGTGTGGATAGAGCGTGCATTGGGTCAGCATGTTGTAATACTTGACTCTGTGGTACTGCTTCAGATACTGTCTGCTGCGATTTCCCCATACACCGATTTCAAATTCCGGCTGTTCAGGTAGTTTGATGTTTGGAAGGAAATAATCTCCCTGCTGTGAGTAAGTGCCGCCGTATTGCTCAAATAATATCTGTGCCATAGTCTTGACCTCCTGTAATTTAATTGTGCTTTCATTTTACAGAAGTCTTTCGGGAAGGGCGAATGTGCGATTGAGAATATAAAAAATTCCGAGGTCGGTTCGATTGAACCTTCCTCGGAATTTTTTCATTTGCGTTGCCTTTCATTGCCGGATAAAAGAATTTCAAGATTTCCGAATTACTTCCTTATCTGGCGTATGCAGAAGAGCGTCCCTTTTTACTGTAGTACTCAGGCACCCCGGGTGAGATACCTGTAGAGGATAGCAGCTGTCTGGCCACGGGTGGTGCTGTTCTGAGGCGCCAGCTCGGTATCACCAACACCCCGGATGTAGCCATTAGCCACAGCCCAGCTCATAGCCTTAACCGCATAAGCAGAAACCTGATTGCGATCCGCAAATACATCCAGCACGGAAGAATCCGTGGCCTCGGTGTTCTTATCGTAGCGATACAGGAACGCTGCGAAGTCCTGACGACTTACCTTTTGTCCAGGTCTGAATGTACCATCAGAATAACCTGCGGCGATCTTGTTTTCAGTAGCCCACAGCAGTGCCTTGTAATAGTAGGCGTTTTCAGGAACGTCTGTGTATGTCAGCTTTCCGGAAACAGCGGGGCTGCCTGCAACACGATAAAGGATTGCAAGCATCTGCGCACGAGTCAGTGCATCATTGGGTGCAAAGGTCGTCTTGGTCGTGCCATACATGTAGTTATGGGAAACCATATAGTCGATACCCTTGTGCATGTAGCTGCAGGGATCAACATCCGCAAATCTGGCAGACGGACAGTTCTCACGGAACAGAGGAATCTTTTCCGTATAGTTGGGAGTCTGATCATTGACTTCCATATGCCCAATTCTCAGACAGGTCTCAACAGGCTTCTCATAGGTGAACATCAGATTGACCACAGATTCCGCTGCGGGAATCGGATCAGTTCCGACATAAGCAACATTGTACCGGCCAGGCTCACCGCCTGCGAGCGTAAAGTCTGCATTGCCTGCAAGATCAACGAGTGTCAGAACGTTGGGATCATATTCCACAACATACAGGCCGTTCGCAGCGTCAACATCCTTACCGGCCAGATCCTTTGCAGAAATCTTTGCAAGGACAACCTTGGCGTCTTCCACGACGACTGTTTCAGACTTGGCACTAATTGTATTGGCTGCTGCCAGCTGGTCGGCTTCATCCTCAGCGAAAACAGCTTTGGAGCGCTTGCTCTTCATTTCACAGCGGTTGGAGGCTGCTGCCAGCTCTTCCCGGCTTACATCCACAGAATTCAGCAAAACAGCATCTGCACTGGGTACGCGAGCCTGAACTGCAGGCTGCTTACTGCTGACAGAAGTCAGGATAACAGGCCATACATTTCTGCCGAAATTATCGACAAACTGTGCATCAAAGGTTTGGGTTTTCTCGTTGTAAGCCAGCTGATAAACATCAGAAGACTCACCGTTGAAGTAGGACAGATACAGATTTCCATCGTCACCAAGCACCATAGAACACAGCAGCATACCTTCGACTCCGGGATATGCCAGCTTCAAGTCACTGGGTGTAACATCCAGGAGTGCGCTCATGCCGTCCTGAGTGGGATAGAGGTAGAAATCGTACACATTGCCCTTATTCTCCAGAACAATCAGATGCTCGGCATCCAGAAGTTCACCTGTATCCGGATGCTGAATCTTTTCATGACCGGCAGAAGTGATTGCCGTCAGCCCATCAACCATAGAGGACAGATCGAATGCGCTGGTCCCCAGTGCCATAGGATCCATCGGTGAGAGCAGGAAGTATCCGTATACGGAGGAAACCAGAGGTGCATCCGCAGTAGAATAGCAGGGGCTGTAAGCCATATCCCACAGAGGTACTCCGGCACCATTAGGAGCGGATGCAAGCTTACTGCCATCAGGAGCAATCCGGTTCATCATTTCGCCATCCAGAACATAAAACTCATTATTCAGTGTATCCTGGGTTGCGCTGACCATCGCGCAGGGCATTTCTGCGCCAACGGTCCAGGTATCATTGGTCATATCCCAGTTGTAGAACTTGGATTTTCCCTGATCATCCTGAAGCATACCATTCATGGTTACATCCAGTGCACCAACATATACTTCGCAGGTTACAGAGAATGCATGATCCAGAACAGAAGTTGCTGTGATGGTGGTATGACCAATACTGAGACCGGTTACAACACCGTTGTCATCAACTTCTGCAATTGCAGGATCTTCGGACGTCCAGTTCACGCTGCGGTCAACCAGAGTCCAGGGCATGACAACCGCACTGAGCTGTGCAGTGTTGTTCTTGAGGATGTGGGCCTCGGTCTGAGAGATCTGGATGCCGGAGACCTGTTCCGTTGGATCAGACCAGCCATTTTCAGAACTCTTCTGAGGAATTGCCAGTGCAACCAGCTGATCGATCATGTTGTTGTAAACTTCATAAGTTCCGTCAGCAGGATCAATCTCGATGTAGTAACTTGCGTCATCGGAATTACTGCTGGTCCAGCAGACCAGGCCGGTGTTGGGGTCGACTTCCATAGCCTGCAGGTACATAGATGCAAACTCTGCCCCGGCGGGCTTAACGGTTGTCAGATAATTAATGCCGCACATTTCACCGTTATCCAGCTTCTTCAAGAACAGGTAGGCATCATAAGAAGTAATGGCTCCGTCTCTGTCAAAATCGGCATTCATGACATTGGGTACATCTGCCAGTTCTGCAGCATATGCAAGAACCATCTGGACATCCTGGCAGGTAACGTAGCCGTCCTCATTGAAGTCGCAGGACATGTCACCCTTTCCGAGGTCTGCAAGAACATAGCTGTAAACATTGCTGGTGCCATATTCATTGCTGTAGAACACGCCGTTTTCATCACAGGCCAGCGTGTTGGTAACGAACGGCAGCGGAGCAGCTTTTGTGGTAGTGCCAGTAAGCTTGTCGATTTTCACAATGGCATTTTCCGTCAGGCCGTAAACTTCTCCGTCAGCAGGATTGTAAGCCATGTCGAAAACAACATCGTTCAGCTTGCCTACCCGTCTGACATCTGTCAGATCCTTTACGGGCATGACATACAGGAATCCATCTTCCGCTGCTGCGAACAGATATTTCCCTACTACAGTTGCTGCGGTTACGCTCAGATCTGTGCGTGCATAGGGATCAAACTGAGCTTCACGATCGGCATTTCCGGCAGGCTTGCTGTCCCGATTGAAGTTGATCCAGTAGCTGCCCATGATATCATAAGCAAGCATATCCGGCAGAGGTGTATCGTCGGAAACCTGGAGATTTACTTCGTATGTCTTAATGTTCATTGCGTAGTCGGCAACCTGAAGCAGGAACTTGGAACCTTCCACATCGGAAAGATCCAGCACGAACTGAGATTCCTGGCCTGCATCGGCCTTCTGATCAGCACCGGCAAGAGCCTGAACATTATTGCCGCTCTTATCAAACAGAACAACTGCGGAAATGTACTGATTATCGCGTGCAAAAACTCTCAGAAGTTTTCCGGTAAGGCTCATGGAAACATCCATAATTTCAGGAGCGGTGTTATCCACGACTGCGGGAACCTGAATGGTTGCACCATCAGAAACCTGATCCCATGCAACTGTACCATCTGCAGCTACATAGTATTCCGGAACGGCGGTAAAGCTGAGTTTAAGCCGGTCACCTTCGGAAACATTCTGGCGAGGATAGTAATTGGTGTACATGGTCTGAGATGTGTTAGTCCAGCTGGCTGCACCATCACTGAAAAATGCAGAAACCATGGACTGACCGGCAGTCTCTGCCACCATCTTACCGGTGGTCTCATTTTCAACTGTGAAGCGGGATGCGCCAGCGTTCCGAGTCAGAGCAAACTTGACCTTCGCAATGCTGTCGCCGCTTGTGGAACTGATTGCGTTCCGCTCGGGCATGTAGGTGTCATCTTCGATCAGCGGGTTGCCGCCGAAATAATAGTAGGAACCATCTGTATCACCGTAGGAAACCATAAATACGTTGGTATTCTTGTCTCCCAGGTAGGGCATTCTGTTTTCCAGGCCATAGGTGTACTCCAGATAAGAACCTACATCATACATGGATGGCTCTGTCCAGCTGCCATAGTAGCCCAGGCAGGGAATGGAATGAGAAGTACCTTCCAGGCCCTCTGCATTGTCAGATCCCGCTTTGGTTTCAGCAAAAACATAGCCCTGAACAAATGCACCGGTGGGGAATGTCTCATTAAGGGTTGCCTTTTCTGCATCGGTAAGTGCGATATCCACGCTGACCTCCAGGAAGCCGTTGGCCGGGACTTCAACGTTCTGAGGATCCTCCACAGACCAGGCAACATCGGTATCCAGCTTACGGGTTGCCGTATCAAGATACATACCCACGTCATTATTCGTATTGACGGGTCCCTGAATCAGTCCCTGTGTGAAGAACTCAGCATTCAGGCTGTAGGTCAGAGGGTCGGAGGTCAGGTTATTGATGTTGAAGGACAGGGTGTATTTGCCTTCGCGCTGAGGATCATCGCCCCACTCAACCTTAACCTTGCCATCCTTCCAGGAGTCGCTGGTACCCTCGTTCATGGTGATGTAGCTGTCAGCAGAAACTGCCCGGCCTACATTGGCAAGACCTGCACCCTGCTGGATAACGGGATAGTAGCTGTCTTTAGCCTGCAGAGCAGGAACTGCAGTGGACATCAGAAGACTCTGCGCCAAATGACGCGGATTCATGTCAGTCTGGGTATCCAGATCATTCTCACGAATATACTGCATGACCAGTGCGGCCATACCTGCAACCTGAGGAGAGGACATGGAAGTACCGGACATAACTTCGTATTCATCCGGACCACCGTTTTCAGCAGTCTGTCCGAATACAGAGTAGATATTGCCGCCAGGTGCCGTGATCTCAGGCTTCATGGTCAGCGCACCGGGTGCACCCCAGCTGGAGAACGCACTCATACTGTAGTATTCACTGTTAAACTGATCGGAACCGAGGTCCTCATGGACAGTCATCGTTCCAGTATAATACAGAACTGTTCCGGAATCATCCTTAACCGGTGTGGAAGCACTTCTGATTTCGTTTGCTTCATTCATGGTAATGGAGATCACGGGATTGGTCTTGGTATATTCCTCCAGATTCATACCGATGATGCCAGGTTCATTGTTATAGATAACAACTGCGCGGGCACCGGCTTTTACTGCATTTTCTGCCTTTTCTACGAAGGAAATCTTACCGCGTTCACAGAACACGACCTTATCCTTTATGGCATTGCCCACAGCTGCCCACTCTTTCGAAGAGCCCAGGCCGTCGGTGAATACGTATTCCTGATCACCCGCCAGGGTGGAAAAAGGCTGGTTGCTGTAGTTGGGAGATTCGTTGTAAATGACTACATTTCCATTGACATCCAGATACTGGCCAACTCCACCATCGTTATCAACGGAGGCAACGCACAGAGAGTTGGTGTAGGTTCCGGGAGAACCGCCGGTATGGGTGGAAACACTGTCGTTGTACAGGTGCTTTGCCGGAGCTGCATTGTCAGCCCAGTTGCCTGCGTTACCCGCAGAAATACAGACAACAACACCACTGTTGGTCAGATTGTCCAGAATTGCCTGATACTCAGGGGTATCGTTCTGGGTAAAGCCGGGTGCGGAAGAACCCAGAGACAGGTTAATGGAGTCAGCGCCGAGAATGATAGCATCCTCAATTGCGACCATGTAATCAGACTCGGAGGTAGTGGCCCCGGAGAAAACCTTCATGCCGAGCAGCTGTGCCTCGGGGGCAACGCCTCTGACCATAACACTGTCGAGTGCATCGACGAATGTTCCGTCACCGTTGGGGATGTAAGTGTTTGCAGCAGAGATACCGGCAACATGAGAGCCATGCTCTGCACCGGGGAACGCCAGATCGCTGTGAGTTACATTATAGTTTCTGTTTGCATAGTCGTAACCAAAAGGAATCTTGGTGCCTCTATATGCCTTCTCCGGATTAATTTTGACGTTCAGCTCAGAAGCAACCGAAGCGATTTCTTCCTTGTCAAGCAGATCCAGACCGGCGACATAGTCCTCAGTGGTCATCTGCTTCTGCTCTGCCAGCTTGGACAGAGAATAGTCAAACGCAGCAGAATCAAAAGACTGATGGTTGATGTCAATACCGGTATCGACAATGGCAATTCGGGAACCGGCACCGGTATAACCGGAGTTCCATGCAGTGGGAGTACCGGTCTGGGTCATGGAGGTTGCCATGTTCAGACCGTCTTCACTGCCAATGGAATGCACTGCAGGATAAAACTGCTTTTCAATCACGACGCTTTCAACGCCGGGGATTTTTTCAATCTGAGAAATCTCTCCGTAGGGCACATTGGCAGAAATCAGGTTTGCTGCCAGTGTCAGATTCCAAACAACATCCAGTTTCTTTCCAGTGGTCTTCTGGATTTTGGCTGTGATGAAATCCTGTTCTTTCCGGATGTCGTGACGGTAGCTCATTGCCTCAGAATTCAGAGCAATATCTTCTACCTCATATCCGGCAGAAATTGTGGAATCCTTCTCCAGAACAATCGATACACGAACTGTATCGGTATCATCAAATTCCGGTGAGTCAGCTGCCGCCTCTTCCTCCCGGCGGAGCAAAGATTCGGTAACTGCGCTGTTGTCAACTTCTGTGAAGGTAACCTTATCATCGCTGACTGCGTTTGCCGGAGCAGCAAAAGCCGTGAGCATGGAAAGAACCAGGACCACAGAAATGACCTTACGGAGCAGGCACTCTCTTTTCATTTTTCATTCTCCTTTGATTTGGTATTTATATTAACGCAGAAGGCGTAATATACAACTGTTCTTTTCAGAATGTCATTTGTTTTCCGTGCAGAGATTTTTCCTGCATTATAGCACTGAAATGAATAAAAATCAAGTATTTTCGTTTTACTTATTCAGTAAAATCTTAATGTTTTCTTTCAAACCTCGCTTTTATCCACCGCAGCTGACGCAAAACAGTTGATAGCGCATTCATCTGATCTTTATATACCGTTCTTTACGCATCTGGCAAATTGCTGCAGTGTAATCTGCACAGTCAGCCTATACATTTCATATTCATGCTGAAATTCCACGTTTATTTTGAAGTCATGGGAAAAATATGTTATACTGTAAAAAAAGATCTGTTATGGAGGCCTCTATGGATATTCTCTATTCTGACAGGGATCTGGTCGTCTGCCTCAAGCCTGCAGGCATGGATTCCGAGTCTGCTGTTCCTGAAGCTCTGGCACATCAGTTGGGCGGCGAAATTTTTACGATTCACCGGCTGGATCTTCAGGTCGGCGGTGTCATGGTATATGCCCGCACAAAAAAAGCTGCCGCCGAACTTTCCGCAATCGTGCAGCGCGGTGAAATGGTCAAAGAGTACCAAGCCATTGTACACGGCGCGCCGCCGGAAAAAGGCATCTGGGAAGATCTGCTCTGGAAGGATGCCCGCAAAAACAAGGTATTTGTCGTCAAACGGATGCGAAAAGGTGTCCGTCCTGCACGGCTGAGTTTTATTCGGCTGACGGAAGCCGAGCAGTCTCTGGTTCATATCCGACTTTATACGGGCAGATCTCATCAGATTCGGGTGCAGTTTTCAAGTCGGGGATTTCCACTCGTAGGCGATCACCGCTACGGTTCCAGAGCCGAAGTCTCCGCTCCCCTGCTCTGGTCCTGCCGAATCACGTTCCCCTGGCACGGAGAAAGCCGGGCTTTCTCCGCTTTCCCGGAATGGGGACAGTCGGTAACAGAAAACGCAGCAACACGCTAAACACGTGTTGCTGCGTTTTCTTGTTGCTATCGGGAACCTCCGGCTTAGCCGATGATTACGACTTTTCGGCGGTAAATGCAAGGTTTTGAATCCAGTTTCCTTTGTGAATCAGCACCGCACCGATAACACATTTGATCAGGTCTGTTCCCACGCACAGTGCATACATGGGCACAATGGATATGCTGGTAAATCTGCTCAGGCAGAATGCTAACGGCACGCTGCAGACCCACGCGAAACAGCTGTCAAACAAAAATGTAATAAACGTCTGTCCGCCCGAGCGAAGCGTGAAGTAAGATGCATTGGTATACGCGTTAAACGGCATCATCAGCGCCGAAATGCTGATCAGCTGCATGGCAAGATGGCGCACTGAATCCGTTGTGTTATACAGTTTGGGGAACAGACCGGAGATTCCGATTGTCAGTCCTCCCATAAAAATACAGGAAAACACCGAAAGAGCAATCATCTTTCTGTTGGCATCCCGAACCGTCTCCCGGTGCATTCCGCTGCCCATCATCTGTCCCATCAGAATTCCGACGGAATTGCCCAGAGACAGGAAAACAACGTTGGACAGATTGCAGAGTGTGCTGGAAATATTCATGCCAGCAACCACCTCAAGTCCACGGCTGGAGTAGCACTGGTTCATCACGGCGACACTGCTGGCCCAAAGGAATTCATTCAGCAGCAGCGGCATTCCCTTCTGGACAATATTCCGAAAAAGCTTGGCGGGAACATGCAGCGACCGGTAAGCCCCTACGATAAAGGGATTTTCCTTTGTCTTGAGATGTGTCCATCCGGCCACAATTGCAAGCTCGACAAATCTGGAAATCACAGTTGCAGCTGCGGCTCCCCGGACACCCATGGCACGAACGCCGAAATGTCCGAAAATCAGGATATAGTTCATAACCAGATTGACAACCACCGCTGCAACGCCGCCAATCATTGGAACCAAGGTATGTCCTGTTTCCCGAAGCGTTCCGGAATAAGCATTTGCAAGGGCAAACGGAAGCAGGCCGATCAGCATGACCTGCAGATACTCCATTCCATATGTCAGAGAAAATGCTGCGTCACGCGCATTCCCCTCCCCCTTCAGGAATGTCTGGATCATCGGCTGCCCGGCAAAAGAAAAAATTACCAGGCCGGCAACTCCCAACAGAATGCTCAAGCCAAACTTAAACCGGAAAGTATGCCGAATTCCCGCATGGTTATCACCGCCGTAGAACTGGGCCGTAAAAATGCCAGCACCTGACATGGCACCGAATACGCAGAGATTGAACACGAAAATCAGCTGGTTAACAATGGCAACACCGCTCATTTCCAGAGTTCCGATGCTTCCAACCATAACATTGTCCAGCAGAGATACAAAATTTGTGATGGCATTCTGAATCAGAATGGGAACTGCAATTGTAAAAACCTGTCGGTAAAATGTTCTGTCTCCAATATAACGCTTGTACATAGATACCTCTTTCTGTAATCATAGCAGGAAAATGCAGGGAACGTCAAAATGGCATTCCCTGCATTGGTGAAATTACGGAACCTCAGATTTCTTTGCCTGCCAGAAATACCCGCTTATCGGAGTAATGATCTGTGCAGACCAGGAAGTCTGCAACCTTTCCGGTTGCAATGGAGCCAACTTCGTTCTCTGCACCCAGTGCCTTGGCAGGATTGTAGGTACAGGCACGAATAACTTCTTCTTCAGGAATATTCCAGTTCAGACAGTTGGTCATGCAATTCCACATATTGCTTGCAGAGCAGGAAATAGTACCGTCTGCCAGACGGCCCACACCGCCTTTGACCCACGCGGTCTGTCCGCCCAGATCAAACTCGGTTCCTTCAGGCATACCGGCGCAACGGCCGGAGTCAGAAATAATCACCATACGGTTCTTGAACATGCTGAATGCAAGGCGGACAGCGGCAGGATGGATATGCAGGCCGTCGCAGATGATTTCTGCCTGAACGTCCGGCTTTTCATTGCCTGCGGGAATCACGCCGGGGTTCCGGTGGTGAATTCCGGGCATTGCATTGTACAGATGGGTCATGTGGGTAGCACCTGCCGCAAAAACATCACGGGCATGGTCGTAATCGGAGTCAGTATGGGCCACGGAAACCGTGCACAGCTTGCTGGCCTTCTCCGTGAATTCAACTGCACCGGGCAGTTCGGGGGCAAGGTCAACGATGCGGATCAGGCCGCCGCAATCATCATACAGCTTCTTAAAGCCCTCAAAATCAGGTTCCTTGATGTAAGCTGCATTCTGTGCGCCCTTCTTCTTCATGGAGAAGTAAGGACCTTCCATGTTGATTCCGCGCAGGACGGAGCAGCCCTCGGGACGCTCATCAGCCAGCTTCCGGCCGGTAGCGAATGCCTTGGACAGCACGTCATAAGGCAGCGTCATGGAAGCGGGTGCAAAGGATGTAACGCCGCAGCTGAGGTAATACCGAGCCATAGCCTTAAGGCCTTCGTAATCGCCATCGGAGAAGTCATGGTTGGAATTTCCGTGACTGTGAACCTCGATCAGTCCGGGAATAACCGTTGCGCCCTGCAGATCAATGGCATCTTCCGGCACGGTTTCCGGCAGAATTTCACCGAAGCGTCCGTCCTTTACTTCAAAAGCACCGTTGACAAACTTGAAATCAGAGGTAAAAATTCTGGCATTTTTGTAAAACATATGTATCTTCCTCCTATCAGACCTGATTTCCCGGACCTGTCCGGCCCGGGAATCGCAGAAAAATTATTTACGCAGTTCGGGAAGGCTTGCAGCAGCAACAGCCTGGCCAACCCGGCGGGTGTTCTCATCGGGAGCAATGATCTCGCACTTCTTGGCAAGCTCCGGGAACTCCTCAGCAAGAACCTTGTTGGAAACTTCCAGAATCATATCGCCGCCCTTACCGGACAGAACACGGCCCATGCACATCAGGTGCTCAATCTCATAGAAATGGGAATACTGCACCACAGCGTAAGCCAGGTAAACACCGATATCGTGGAAGATCTTCTGTGCTCTGGGATCATCCTCCTCCATCAGCTTCTGGACAACCTTCAGCTTCTGGGCAGGAGCCAGCTCCGGATCAAGCTCAATACCTGCATAGGGAGCCAGCTTGATAACTGCATCCTGAGAGAAATACTTGCAGCCAACACCGCGGTCGGTGGACCACTCGTCCTGCATAGCATTTTCGTTCAGGTCAACAGGAGCAAACGCCAGCTCGGAAATCCAGCCCTTGACGTTCTTGTCCTTGTCAACATAGCCGACAGCCTCGGAAGTACCCATGGCCAGGCCCATGATGTTGCCCTTGTTCAGGCCCATGGCACCAGCCAGTGCGGAAACGTCGCCGTCGTTGGCAACAACACAGGGCACATTGGGATCAATCTCAGCAGCAGCACGGTCAAAAACAGTCTTTACTTCATCCCAGCGGCTGCGGGGAACCTTGTAGAAGATACTGGAAATCATGGGTGCATTGCCGATGAAGGTACCGGCGGAGGAAACGCCGATTGCATCTACTCTGGGCATTTTGGAAGCAGCGGTCTTCATAGCTTCGACAATGCCGTTAAACTGGTAGGTGGGATCCTCGTTCAGCTTGGGATACCAGACAACTTCTTCGGAGTAGACACACTCACCGTCGATCACAGCGGAAACCTTACGGTCGGATCCGCCTGCATCAAAGCCGATGCGGCAGCCGTCCAGGTGACCGCCCAGAGAACGGGCTGTTTCATTTGCAGCAGGGCACTTGTCCAGAGGCAGCTCAACAATCTCCAGCTCCCGCTCATAGAGCTTCTGGAAGAAGTCGTAGTCGAATGCACGCTCGCCGTCAACGGTATAGGCCTTCTGCAGTCTCTTGGTCAGTTCCGGGCAGCCGCAGACATAGACGCGGAAGCCGCCGATGGACCACAGCAGGAACTTGACATAGCGCTCGATATAGCGATAGTCGGCTTCCTTCATAGCCTCAGTGTTGTGGATAAAGGTATGGTGAACGGAGATATTGCCGCCATCCCGTTCAACCGCGATGGAAACAGGGACATTTGCACCCTTTCTGTAAGCATCTGCCCAGACACCGAAGGGAACGAATTCGGGATCAAGGACAGGTGCATGCTTCATCTCGTAGGTCACACCTAAATACTGCATATAAAATTCCTCCTAAAAAATAAACATTTCATTTTATAACAGGCCGGGATTTTTCCGCACAGGGCCGTTTCGTCCTCTGCGGTGAGTTTCCTTACAGGGCTGCAAAGCCGTCTGAAAATGCCACACTTTGCCATCCTATATCGGATAGAATTCTATCATATTAGGACAGAAAAAGCAATTGATAATCACACTTTCGCCAAAATGCAGCCATATAAGACAAGGACTGCAGTGATTTTCACACCGCAGTCCCTGTTATCAGATAAATCAGACCGTTCCGACTCTGGAAATAATGGCCTTAACAGTGCCGGTCACGCTGTACTTGCCGCTGTCAGCGGGCAGGAACAGGCTGTCACCCTTGCGGATGTCCATGGTTTCGTCACCGCAGACGATCTGGCCTTCGCCGTCAACAACCAGGACGGAAGTGAAGGACTCATCGTCACACTTGTCTGTAAAAGGTGCATCAGCCTTGTCAACCGTAAAGTAAGCGCAGCGAGCCAGATGTCCGCCGAAATTAAAGTCAGTCCGGGCAGGCTCACGGCGGGTAACCTTCAGTGCCTTCTCCACATGCAGCTGACGGGGCTTTCCGTCTGCACCCACGCGGTTGTAGTCGAACACGCGGTATGTAGAGTTGGAATTCTGCTGAATCTCTGCAATTACCAGTCCCTTGCCGATGGCATGGATCGTGCCTGCAGGAATGTAGAACATATCGCCTTTCTTTACAGGAACCGCTTTCAGGACTTCCAGCAGCGTACCATTTTCAATACGCTCTTTGAACTCCTCTTTGGAAATTTCACGGTTAAAGCCGTGATACAGGAAAGCGCCGGGCTGAGCCTCCAGAACATACCACATCTCGGTTTTGCCGTACTCGTGCTCCATTTCCAGTGCGTCCATATTGTTGGGATGAACCTGGATGGACAGGGCATTCTGGGCATCAATGAACTTGATCATAATGGGGAAATTGTCAAAAATCTGACAGTTGCTTCCCAAAGTCCGTCTGCCGGCCAGTTCCAGATACTCAGGCAGTGTCTTTCCGGCGTACTCACCGTTGACAATGGTGGAAGGTCCGTCGGGATGGCAGGACAGTTCCCAGGTTTCAGCCAGACGTTCTCCATCGAACTCCTTGTTGTACGCTTCCTTCAGACGGGTACCGCCCCAAATGTAGTCTTTGCATGCAGGTTTCAGTTTAAGAATTGACATAAAGCATTGGCCTCCGAAAATATTTGTTATCAGGCTTTCATCATTTCAACAGCGGCATCCGCCAGCTTATCGATAATAGCCACAGATTCTGCCTCGGTCTTGCCGACAGCAGACAGATAAGTTTTGATCTTGGGTTCGGTACCGGAAGGACGCACCATAAACTTTGCGCCGCCCTCCAAATGGTATTCCAGAACGTTGGCCTTGGGCAGACCGGTTCCCTCTGTCTGGTAATCCACAACGCTCAGAACCTTCAGACCGCCGATTTCGGCAGGAGGGGTCTGGCGCAGGTCGCTCATCAGTCTGTTCATGGTGTTCATACCGCTTTCGCCCTCGAAGGTAAAGCTGCGCAGGCCATTCTGATAATAGCCGAACTCCTGATACAGATCTTCGATGGCATCCAGCAGGGTCTTGCCCTGACGGGCATACCAGGCAGCAGCCTCACACACCAGCAGGGTCGCATTGACAGCGTCTTTATCGCGGACATGTGCTCCGGACAGGTAGCCGTAGCTTTCCTCAAAGCCGAAGATATAGCGCTCGGGATGACCCTCTGCTTCCAGCATGGCAATCTGCTCGCCGATAAACTTAAAGCCCGTAAGGACCTTGCGAAGCTCGATGCCGTACTTCTTTGCAACGGCTGCTGCCATATCCGTGGAAACGATGGTCGTAACCGCAACAGCACCTTCCGGCATGGTGCCCTGGGCAATTCTGGAACGACAGATGAAGTCCAGCAGAATAACACCCATTTCATTGCCGGTAATCAGGCGGTAGCCACCCTTTCCGTCGGGAACTGCAGTGCCGCAGCGATCACAGTCGGGGTCTGTACCCAAAAGCAGGTCAGGCTTGACCTGATCACACAGATCCAGACCCTTCTGCATAGCCTCCCGGATTTCAGGGTTGGGGTAAGGACAAGTGGGGAAGTTTCCGTCAGGATGCTCCTGCTCAGGGACCACGGTAACATGGGTCACACCAAGCTTGTTCAGGATTTTTCTGACGCACTCCAGTCCGCTGCCGTTAAGCGGGGTATAAACCATCTTCAGGTTCTCCATACCGGTGCCATCACCGACCCGCTGTGCATAAACGGCATCCACAAATGCATCCAAAACTTCTTCCGGAATAATGGACACGGTTCCTGCAGCCAGAGCCTCATCATAGTCTGCAACCTTTACATCATGGAAGCAGTCAACCTTTTCGATCTCGCCGAGGACCTGATTGGCAACCTCCAGCGTAATCTGGCAGCCGTCGGGTCCGTAGACCTTATAGCCGTTGTACTTTGCAGGATTGTGGCTGGCAGTCACGCAGATACCAGCGCCGCAGCCAAGTGCACGGACAGCCCAGCTCAGTGCGGGAGTCGGCTCCAGCCGGGGATAAAGGTAAGCTGTGATGTTGTTTGCTGCCAGAACACGGGCAGCCTCACGGGAAAACAGGTCACTGTTGATTCTGCTGTCGTGACCGATTGCCACTTTCTTGGGCAGATCTGTAGAATTGAGGTAATTCGCGAGGCCCTGAGTTGCCTTGCGGACGGTATAGATATTCATTCTGTTCGTTCCTGCGCCCAGAACTCCGCGAAGGCCGCCGGTGCCGAACTCCAGATCACGGTAAAAGCGATCTGCGATTTCCTCAGGCTTTCCTGCAATGGCAGCCAGTTCTGCTGCTACAGCAGGATCAAGTTCCTGAGAACGCCATGTTTCATACTGCTTTTCTGCAAAAGTCATGTTGATCTCCTCCTGTATATTCACGTATTGTTACGCACTATCTGGAAAGACTCCATATCCAAGATTTTGAACTCAGACGTGTACTTTAACACTATGATTATACCAACCCAGCCCGTTTCCGTCAAGGACAATCGCTGTCCTTTCCAACAACAAACACCCGGACAAATATCCGGGTGTTTGTTAATTCTCACATCAGATCTCAGGAATTTCGATCTCCACTTCCCTGCCAAGCTTGCTGGACTTGACAATGGCATCAATAATTGCCTGATTGTAGATAATCTCACTGGAGGGAACAGTAGCTTTGCCGTCGTTCTGAACTGCGTTGATGAAAGAACGCAGCTTCTTGTAAAACAGGTCGCCGAAACCGCCCAGGGTCTTCAACGGAACCTCATAGCTCACCTCAGAGCCTGCCACATTCTTATAGATACGCAGGGGCTTATCGAATTCGCCGTTCCAGCATTCCGTGGAAGGAATCCGGAGGCCGCCCTTGGTGCCCAAAATCAGGGCATCACCTGCAGTATCCATATTCATGGCCCAGGAAATACGGAAATCGAGCATAATGCCGCCTTCCAGACGTACAAATGCAGCTGCAAAGTCATCCACACCAAACGCCTCGGCATACTCAGGATGACCGGGATAGGTTTCCGGATCCTTGCCGAAGAAATCGGAGGTGTAACCCGTTGCGGTCAGGGGCTTGGGATAGCCCACTGCGTTGAGCAGCATATCCAGAGAATAGGAACCGATGTCACCAAGGGCACCGATGCCGCCGGTTTCCTTGGCAATGAAGGAAGTTCCGTAGGGAGTGGGAATGCCGCGGCGGCGTCCGCCTCCTGCCTGCAGATAGTAGATTTTACCCAGCTCGCCGGAATCGACGATTTTCTTGATCATCTGCATGTTTTCGCTCATGCGGGGCTGGAATCCGATGGTCAGGATCTTGCCGCTCTTCTTCTCAGCCTTCATAACTTCCACTGCTTCGTCCAGTGTTACGGTAAACGGCTTTTCCAGCAGAACGTTTACGCCGTGCTCCAGAGCATCGATGGCGCAGGGCGCATGCTGGCAATTATAGGTGCAGATGCTTACGGCATCCAGCTGTTCTGCTTCGAGCATAGCGTGTCCGCTTTCGTAGAAGTGGACGCCTTCTGCGATTCCCATCTTCTCAAACAGGGCCTGTGCCTTGCCGGGAACCAGATCTGCAGCAGCAACAATCTTTACGTCCGGCATCTTCATGTAGTTTTCCAGATGTGCTTCGGCAATCCAACCGGTACCGATAATTCCCACCCGGACTTCTTTACCAATCTGATTGCTCAGATCAGATTCGGTATTTTCCTTAAAGCGATCTTGAATATCAGCCATTTTAATTTTCCTCTCCGTTTTTACAACATTACATGATGGATTTCAGATAACGGACACTCTTCTCAGCACATACCATCCGGTCAAGACCATTGTTAGGCTCATCCTGCTCAACAATGAGCCACTGAGCACCTGCATCCTCGGCAGCATTGACAATTGCAGGAATATCCTGAACGCCGTCGCCCAGAGGACGGTAGTCGAAGCTGCCGGAGCCGCTTTCGGACTCGGTGCCGATCAGGCCGTACATATTTTCGCTCTTTCCGCCGACAAAATCCTTCAGGTGGATTACGGGTGCGCGGCCGGTGAACTTACGCACGTAGGCAGCAGGCTCTTCTCCGCCAACTCTAACCCAGCAGGTATCCAGCTCCGTCTGCAGCAGGTCTGCATCAATCTGACCATAATAACTTTCCAGAATATAGCGGCCGCCGATCTTTCCAAACTCAAAATCATGATTGTGATACAGCAGCTGCATGCCGCGGCGCTTGCAGCGAACGGCGATTGCACGGATTCTTTCGATAACAGCAGCCAAAGATGCCTCATCTTCAGGAGCCGGCAGCCAGGGAATTGCAATCAGATGCATTCCGGTTGCTGCATAGTCATCCAGGACCTCATCCTTTTCCAGTTCTTCGATGGGCACGTGGGCACATACCAGTTCCAGTCCAATCTCGTCCAGAATTTTTTTGCATTCCACGGCAGTACGACCATACAAACCTGCCAGTTCTACACCGTCATAACCCATTTCCTTGAGCTGTTTCATAGTACCGACGAAATCTTTTTCCGCCTGTTCACGTACTGAATAAACCTGAAGTGCTATCGGCCAGTTTTTCATTTTAAAAACGACTCCTCATATTAATCTGATATTTTTCCCCGTTCCTGTCGAACGAAGCAGCTTCATTGTACACACATTCTCCGCGCATTTCAAGCCCCATTTCACAGTGCCGTGAGCTGTCTGACAGAAGATTTTTCAGGCCCGCACCGGCATCTGCTTCTGCCGCAGAAATCCGGAAAACAAACGCAGTCCCACAAGGACCGCTGCACCGTTTCTATCTGCCGGCTGCAAAAAAGTCCCCCTGCCAGACGGAGACAGGGGGAACGTTTTTCAGGAATTACTCTGCGAATCCGGAGGATTTTTCCCTTTGATTGCGCCGGTCAGTTCTTCCTTCGTGCAGCGCATCAGCGTGGATATGGTTTCAAAAACCACCTTCCGGGTGTCTTCGTCCAGATTCCGGATTGCCTTTGCAATGGCAACGGTGCTGGAGAACCAGTTTTCTGCCATATCCCGGAAATTCAGTTCGTTGGTTTCCGACAGAACTGCAAAAACAGCATCTACAAATTTTTCCCGCTGGGCATAGTCAGATGCTGCAAGCCAGGATTTGACCGTAGCGTCGATCAGCTTGCTGCCGTCAGTGATTTCCGGCAGATAGATAAAATGATTCTGCTCCACATCCCATGTATAGACACTGTGCTGCAGAAGATTGATAATATGGGAGCTATGGACAATGGTATGCTCCTCCTCATGCCCCAGCAGCATCCCCACCACAGAAGACTGTGGTACATACGTCCGGATGCAGCCGCAAGCTGCCAGATATCCGGGGCTTTCCAGAACTGAATCTGCAAAGCCGGGACCGTCAAAGTTATAGATTCTGCTGATCCGGTTCTGCACCTGCGGCAGACAGAACGAGGATGCATATACCGCAAGGTTGCCGCCTTTGGAGTGTCCGCCCACCAGCAGCTCTCCCGGAACCTGATTCGCAATCCGATTCAGGTAACGCACCGACAGCGTCTGTGCCGGGACCGGACTGATAAAGGCCATATTCAGGTCTTCCTTCCAGCCCACCAGCGTATCATCGGTTCCCCGGTAAAGAACAAAATGACGCCCATCCGTCATCCGGAGGGTAATCGCGCAGAACTGCGTCTGACTCTCCGGCTCCGTTTGCTTTTCATAATCGATCAGCATCATGCTGCCAAACCGGTGGCTTTCTGACAAACACTCCAGCAGCTTCACGTCGTCTCTGAGCAGCACTCGTTTTTCCAGATCCGGCTCCGCAGACAGGAGCGACGAAGCTTCTGCTACTGAAATTTCGCCGGATGCAATACGTTCGGCAATCAGTTCAAATGGCATATAAGAAAATCTGGTCAGGATCATTCCGTCCACCTCGTTCAGCGGATCCTGTTCCAGGGACAGGTCGTCCCGCCACGCCAGATAATCAAACATATTGGACATCGTTTTTTCCTCCGTCTGTTGATGGTACTGCCTGTGCAGCGTCAGGCTGCCGCCGTTTTTTCAGCCGAAATCCGGCAAAAATCCACCTCCGGCAATATTCCGCAGCAGTTCAAATGCAAGCAGGATTTCTGCGTACAGTATACCACATTTCCCATACGGGTGCAAAGCAAGTGCAATGCAAATTTACCTTTTTGCCGGACTGAGCCCGGGCTGTCAGGAATCCTCCCGGCACAGGCTCAGAAAATTTCTTGCAGAGCTGGTCAGGAATTTATCCTTGTGATAAATAATGCGGAACTGACGACGGAAATCCATGCCCTCTACCCGAATTTCGTTTACCCTTTTATGCAAAATTGCATTGCGCACCATCCGGTATGGCAGAACCGTTATACCAAGGCCGTTGATCACCGCATTGACAAGGGCTGCCGTGCTGGTAGCCTCCCAGATGGGCTTTACTGAAAAGCCGGCCTGTTCCGCAGCCTGGTCAAAAACCTCTCTGGTTCCGCTTCCCTGTTCTCTGAGCAGGAAATTCTGCTTGGAAAATTCCGGGATGGACACAACTTCTCCCGGTCCGAAGCTTCCGGAAACCGGACAGATCGCCACCAGATGGTCGTCCATATACTCCTCTGCCACAATGGACGGGTCATGCGGCACGCCCTCGACCAGACCGAAATCCAATTCATTGGCTGCAATTCCCTGCTCGATCCGGTCTGTGGACGCAACGATCACCCGAACCTCTGTTCCGGGATTTTCCCGGCAAAATCGCTTGACATACCCGGGCAGAAACTGCGAGCCGATTGTGATGCTGGCACCGACCCGCAGAATGCCGAAAGAATCCCAGTCCCGAATTTCCCGCTCCATATCGTCAAACAGTCCGCAGATTCGCTTCGCGTATTCCCCGAACCGCTGACCGATGGGCGTGATTTTCAGTTTTCTGCCCATTCGCTCAAACAGCCTGACCCCATAATACTGCTCCAGTTCTTTGATTGCCAGACTGACTGCCGGCTGCGTCATATGCTCTTCTGCCGCAGCTTTTGTGGTGTTGCAGTCGCAGCTGCAAAGTGTCAGAAAAATTTTCATATGCCGTAAGGTCATTGCTTTCGCCCCTTATATGTTTTTACTTATGATTTCGATTTTATTATATTATTTCCATTATATAAAATCAAGATGTATGATACAATAATAAGGAGTGAGGAACTTGAAAACAGATTCAAAATCAGCTAAATTACGAAAATTGTTTTTCTCAACATTTCAAATCAGTGCCTGTACCTTCGGCGGCGGTTTCGTCATCATTCCCCTTCTGCGAAAAAAATTCGTGGAAGACCTGGGCTGGATCGATGAACAGGAAATGCTCGATCTGACTGCCATTGCACAGTCTTCTCCCGGCGCAATTGCCGTCAACGCCTCGATTCTTGTCGGCTATCGTGTTGCAGGGTTTCTTGGCGCCCTGATCACTATTATCGGTACTATTCTGCCGCCGTTCATTATCATTTCCGTAATTTCAATGTTCTACAAAGCTTTCCGCGACAACATCTATGTCAACATGGCCATGACCGGTATGCTGGCAGGTGTTACTGCTGTTATTTTTGATGTGGTATATACCATGGCAAAAAGCATCTTCAAGCTCAAGCGGATTCTTCCCGTTCTTGTTCTTGCCGGTTCCTTTATCGCGACCTACTTCTTTAAGGTCAACATTATGATCATCATTCTTGTCTGCGGTCTGATCGGCGCTGCTGATACGCTCTGGCATGCAAAGAAAGAAAAGGAGCTGGATACGAAATGACTCTTCTGCAACTTTTTTTAAGCTTTTTCCAAATTGGCCTGTTCAGCATCGGCGGCGGATATGCTGCCATGCCTCTGATTCAGAATCAGGTGGTTGACCTTCACGGCTGGCTGACCATGACGCAGTTTGCCGATATTATGACCATTGCGGAAATGACTCCCGGCCCCATTGCCATCAATTCCGCTACCTTTGTCGGCATTCAGATTGCCGGTATTCCCGGCGCTCTGGTTGCAACTCTTGGCTGCATCTTCCCGTCCTGTGTCATCGTGTTGACGCTGGCTTATATCTACTACCGCTTCCGCGGTCTGAGCATTGTTCAAGGCATTCTTGCCGGTCTGCGTCCGGCTGTCATCGCCATGATCGCCTCTGCCGGAATTTCCCTGTTCTGCATGTCCATGTACGGTCAGCGTTCTTTCCCCGCCGATCTGAGTCAGATCAACTGGATGTGCCTTGGTATCTTCGCTGTCGGTTTCTTTATTCTGCGCAAATGGAAACCCAGTCCCATCGCTGTCATGGCCGGGGCCGGCGCAGCAGGAATCGTGCTTTCGCTGCTTTCCCAGGCATTCTGAAAATCCAATTTTTTAAAGGCTTCCGGCAAGTCCGGAGGCCTTTTCTTCATAAAAAACAGGACTATTTCATTTCTTGACAGATATCAGCCGATGTGGTAGTATTCACTGGAAGGGATGTGACATCATGGCTGAAGTTGAAATTATTGAGCACCGTCAGATTGAAGGACTGAGCATCTTTTTCGATACCATCGATTACCGTACGCCGCATGTCCACCCGGAATGGGAGCTGCTCTGGTTACTGGACAATCCCCTGTCTGTTACCTTCGGGCAGAAGCGGTTCCGGCTTGATCCCGGGCAGCTGGTCCTGTTCTGTCCCAATGAACCTCACGAATTTCACAAACTGGATCAGGAAGCCACCTTTCTGTGTCTGCAAATATCTTCCAGACTGGTGCCGCAGCTTCCCTGTCTGACCATGGATGTCAACACACCGCACACATTTTTGTCAGATGAAGAAATGGTTTCTCTACGCAGACGGCTTGCCGCAATTGCAGATGCCTATTTCCATCAGGAAGACAACTATGAGCTTTACTGCATCGGCGAAACACTTCTGACCCTGCATCTGCTGCTGAAAAAAATTCCGTATCGCCTTCTGACTCCCGAGGAAGCCGCCGGAATTGCCAGACGAAATGCCCGCCTGATCCGGCTGATTCGATTTGTGGATGAAAACTACATGCACAAAATCAAGCTGGAGGACTTCGCCCAAGCGGAAGGCTGTTCTCTGAGCTATCTGTCCAGATTTATCAAAAACACCATGAATCTGAATTTTCAGGAATATGTGGCCTCTGTCCGCTTCAACTGTGCGTGCAAGCTGATTGCATCGGGGGATATGCGCATGCTGGATGTCTGCATGGAGTCGGGATATTCCGACTACCGCTACTTCTCCCGGGCATTTCAGCAGCAATACAACATGACCCCGGAAGAATACAGTCAGTTCAAGCAGAAAAACAAGCTGGAGTCCAGAATTGTCCATCACAGTCTGCACTCTATCGAGCGTTTTTATTCCCGGCAGGACAGCCTGAAGCTCCTGCAGCAATACCGGATCTGATTATCAGCCCCGCAGAACCATAGAGTTCTGCGGGGCTGTCATATCATACAATTCCTTTGTCTGGAAGATAGGCAATCTGCCTATTTTTCGTATCAGGTCAAATTAGTCTAATCAGCGTGTCTGTTTGACAAAGAAAATGTCGTTTTTCTCTGCTATACTCACAATGCAACCGGACAGATTCTGTAAAACAGGAAATCCCGGTTTGTACCGTATGCCATCTTTTACTCCGGCAGCAGTTCTGTCCGGAAACACAATAAGGAGGAAATAACCATGTATTTTTCCGATATTCCCGTGATCCCCTTTGAGGGTCCTGACAGCACCAATCCGCTGGCATTTAAATATTACAACCCGGAACGGATCGTCCTGGGCAAGCCCATGAAAGAGCACCTGCCCTTTGCCATGGCTTGGTGGCACAATCTGTGTGCAGCCGGCACCGATATGTTTGGCCGCGACACCGCTGACAAGTCCTTTGCCTGCGAAAAAGGAACCATGGCTCATGCCAAAGCCAAGGTAGATGCCGGCTTTGAATTCATGCAGAAGCTTGGCATTCCCTACTTCTGCTTCCACGATGTGGATCTGGTTCCCGAAGCTGATGACATCAAAGAAACCAACCGCCGTCTGGACGAAATTTCCGACTATATTCTGGTCAAGATGAAGGAAACCGGCATCAAGTGTCTGTGGGGCACTGCCAATATGTTCTCCAATCCCCGTTTTATGAACGGTGCCGGTTCTTCCAACTCCGCAGATGTCTTCTGCTTTGCCGCCGCACAGACCAAAAAAGCTCTGGATCTGACCGTCAAGCTGGGCGGCCGCGGCTATGTGTTCTGGGGCGGCCGGGAAGGCTACGAAACCCTGCTGAACACCGACGTAAAGTTTGAGCAGGAAAATATCGCCAAGCTGATGCACATGGCAGTAAAATACGGCCGCAGCATTGGCTTTACCGGTGATTTTCTGATTGAGCCCAAGCCCAAGGAGCCCATGAAGCATCAGTACGACTTCGATGCAGCCACTGCCATCGGCTTCCTCCGTCAGTACGGTCTGGACAAAGATTTCAAGCTGAACATCGAAGCCAATCACGCAACTCTGGCAGGTCATACCTTCCAGCATGATCTGCGGATCTCCGCAATCAACGGCATGCTCGGCTCCATCGACGCCAACCAGGGCGACTACCTGCTGGGCTGGGACACCGACGAGTTCCCGTTCAACGTTTACGAAACCACCATGTGTATGTATGAAGTTCTGAAAAACGGCGGACTGCCCGGAGGCTTCAACTTCGACGCGAAAAACCGCCGTTCCAGCTACACGACAGAAGATATGTTCCACGCCTATATTCTGGGTATGGACTCCTTTGCACTGGGTCTTCTGAAGGCTGCAAAGCTCATCGAAGACGGCAGAATTGACAAATTCATTGAAGACCGTTACGCCAGCTACCGCAGCGGCATTGGCGCAAAGATCCGTGCCGATGAAACCACGCTGGAAGAACTGGCTGCATATGCCGAACATCTGGGCGCTCCTGAGCTTCCCGGCAGCGGCAGACAGGAATATCTGGAAGGCATTGTCAACAACGTTCTGTTTGGCTGCTGATTGATTATCTCAGCAAGCCCTCTCCTCTTAACAGAGCAGCGTCTGAAATTGCAGGCTGCCGATTGACAATGCAATAGCATACTCCCTCCGGGCAGTACAATGATTCGAAAAATCATTGTCACACCGGAGGGAGTTTTTTCCGATACAGGTCACATCGCATCTAAAATAGGACTATGCTTTCCGTTTCCGCATTTGAGCTGCCCCAGTTTGTACTGTTTACGCAGGCTGAAGCAGCTCAGGTTCGCGCTTTTTATATACTTCCTAAGGCCAGTCACAGGCTCTGCGGCTTCAGATTCAACAGCCGCTCTGCTGTTTTGTGGCCAATCTGTTCAAACTGGTCATCCGTCAGCTTCAGGTGCAGGAAGCGCTCTGTTTCCCTGACCGGGTCCCACAGAGGATAGTCCGAGCCAAACGCCAGGCGCTCTGCACCATAAATATTGATGTATTTCTCCGCCAGTCCCTCGGGCATGAACATGATCGAGCTGGAAATATCCATCAGGCAGTTCTCAGAGCGAAGGTACTCCATCGCCGTTTCGTACATGCGATAGCCCCCAAAATGTGCAGCCACAACCTGCAGCCGGGGAAATTCCCGGAGAATCCGGCAGAGTCTTGCCGGATGAGAGTAGTCATAGCGGGTGTCGCCCATATGGAACAGTACCGGCAGCTTTCCCTGAATTCGGTCATAAACCGGGAAAAGTCTGGGATCATCAATGGCAAACTGCTGGGTATCCGGATGCATTTTGATGCCATGAAGTCCCTGCTGAAGAATAAAATCTGCCTCCGCCTCCGGATTTTCCATCGCAGCATGGACGGTACCGAAGCCGATAAACCGGTCCTGCTGTGCCGCCTGCTCCAAAATAAATTCATTGATGTGCCGGGTATATTCCGGCTTTATCGCCACCGGAAGGATCACGAACCGGCTGATTCCGGCCTGATCTCCCTTTTTCAGCAAATCTTCCACCGTTCCGCTCATCTCATGTGTTTTCAGCTCATAAAACTCCCGGATGCTGGCTGCCGCCTTATGGGCAATTCCGGATGGATACACATGGGAATGGATGTCAATCAGATACATTTTATCGCCTCAATTGTCAAATTCCGTATTATTATACCACTTTTTTCATAATTTTCAAGTTTCATGCTTCTTCGGAATTTTCTCCCGGCAGTCAAAACCTCCGGCTAAGCCGGAGGCTTGATTAAGCCCTAGAAGGGCTTTATACAGACCTCACCCCTAAAGGGGCCCCGAAGATTTGCCGACCGCATTATCTTTTCGGGCTGCCCCTAAAGGGGCTTTCTTTATGCCTTCTGGTTCGAGCTACCCGTGAACGGGTCTACGTATTCCTTAATGCTCATCTGGTCGGAAAGCTGGTCTTCCTTTAATTGATTCTGAATGTATTCCTGAATTTGCTTTTTGTTTCTTCCTACTGTGTCTACGTAATAACCTCTGGCCCAGAAATGTCTGTTACCGTACTTATACTTGAGGTTGGCGTGACGGTCGAAGATCATTAAACTACTCTTGCCCTTTAAGTAACCCATTACTTGTGAAACACTGTACTTAGGTGGGACACTGATAAGCATATGGATATGATCTGGGCATGCTTCGGCTTCGATGATCTCTATACCTTTCTGTTTGCATAATTGTCTGAGAATATGGCCTATATCTGCTTTTATCTCATTGTATATTACTAATCTTCTATACTTGGGAGCAAACACTACATGGTATTGACATCTCCATGTAGTATGGTCTAAACTATTAATGTCTTTTTCTTTCACGAGAGAGACCTCCTCATTATTTTAGTTGTGTGGTCGGCAAACCACTTCTATCATAATGGGGAGTTTTTTCTTTGTCCACTTCACTCCTCGCTATAAGCTATTTTATCTTCCCCCTGCAGAGCAGGGGGTTGCCTTTGATGCAATCAA